>FWWL01000064.1_pt1 | contig 264795 bp, 240 predicted proteins | sample 2228331 | NCBI WGS metagenome assembly FWWL01 (sample SAMEA103939775, study PRJEB20133) | metagenome
GAAGGACGTCGACCTGATGCGACTTGCTTCCGACCTGGTGGTCGACGCGGTGGTCGAGCCCGATTCGCTGAGAGACGAGCTGATCGCTCGTCTTGAGCGGGCTTCGGGCAAGCGGCGAGACTTCACAGAGCGACACCACGGAGTACCTCCCGTATGAGAGGGGAGCCGTACGAACCCAGCCTCGGTAGGGGCCGTCGAGTGGAAGGTCTTGGCGAGGGAAGGCTGTCCGAGGATGGGCTTTCGGCGGCCAGTGCGATTGCATGGGGAGCGCTCCGGTCTGGGAGGATGGAGCAAGTGTGCACCCGGCGCTTCAAAAAAGGAGGCAGGCATGTCTTGGGGTACGTTTCCTCTTGCCCCGGCTTTTCCTTGCCCGAATGGGAGCCCAAGCGCACCTGGGGGACTCAGGGGTTGTAGGTACTGAAGAGATGACGCCTCCAGGGCCGGATGTGCAAGACACTGAGGTGGACGGAGAGAACGGCGACAAGGCGCCTCCATTGCCGTGGCACATCAAGCTTCTCGGAGGAGCCTTCGTCCTGTACGTGATCTTGCGGCTCATCCAGATGGCAGGCTGGGTCATCAACTGGGTGAGGGGAAGCTGAAGCCGAAGTCGTAGGTCTTCGGCGACCGGCCCTGTGAGCTGAGACCGCATTGGTCTCTGGCGAAGCCGTCCAATTGCTCGGCTCACTCAGTCGTGCGTTGGTACGCTTTAGCCATCTTCGGGCCGTGGCGCAGCTTGGTTAGCGCGCTTGACTGGGGGTCAAGAGGTCGCCGGTTCAAATCCGGCCGGCCCGACCACCATAAGGCCAGGTAAGAAGCCTGGTGTGACGGTCAAGAGGTCATCGCCTAGCATTCTCATGTCACAAACATCCAACATTCGATTTAAAGCGGAGGCGTGGCGATGGCCTCGATCAGGACCAGACAGAGCGAGACCCGCAAGGTCTAAGACGTCATCTACAGGGACGAGCAGGGCAAGCAGCGCTCCAAGACCTTCACCCACAAGGAAGACGCCAGAAAGTTCAAAAACGAGGTCGAGCGACAGCTAAGGGCGGGAGACTTGATCGACCCGGACGCCTCCAAGGTCACTCTCGCCGAGGTATACGAGAAGTGCCTAAGCGCCCGGTAAGGATCTGCGCCCTACCACCCGGGCCTACTACGAGTCGCTCTGGCGAACCCACATCGAGCCCGCCTTCGGCTCCCGAAAACCGAGGGGGATAAAGGCCCACGAGGTCGCCGACTGGCTGGCAGAAATCGGCTCTCGGCGAACCCCAAGACTGTCCAGGCTGCCTTCAAGCTGCTAAAGCAGCTACTCGACGAGGCGGTACGCAGAGAGCTTCTGGCACGCAACCCGCTGTTGGCCGTAAAGCCCCTCACCCCTCGGAGAAAGGACCCAAGGCCGCTCAGCCGTGAGGAGGTGGAAGACTGGCCGAGGAGGCAGGCCCCTACAGGACTACAGGGCACTCATCATCACGGCCGCAGAGACCGGGGCCAGATTCGGCACGCTTTCCGCCCTGAGATTCGAGGACGTGAACTTCCCCGGGCGGACCATCCGCATCGACGAGACTTTGGAGGAGGTAAGGAGGCACCTTCACTTCGGGCAGCCGAAGTCCAAGGCCTTTATGCGGACCATCCACGTTCCTGAGAGGGTCATCAGGGAAATCGCCCGCTACCTCGAGGGGCGAAGTCTCGATCGAAAGGACCTGGTTTTTACCTCGCCCAAGGGGGACCCCTGAGATACCCGCTGTGGCGCAGGCGCTACTTCGAGCCCGCTGTAGCTCGCGCCGGCCTCGAAGGCGTCACCTTCCACGACCTCCGCCATACCCATGCGGCCTAGCTGGTCGAGGCGGGAGTACACCCAAAGGAAGCACAAGCCCGCCTGGGTCACTCCTCGATCAGGGTCACCATCGACATCTACGGGCACCTCTTCCCCGACTCGGGAGAGCGGGTGGTAGAGGCACTGGAAGCCCACAGGGCGAAGAATGGCGGGGGGATGGGGTAGTCCGAGGACGCAGAACCTGGGTCGGAGAGAGGAGGGGTAGTGGCGGATCCGGAAAACTCAGGCGACACGAGCGATCTTCCCGAAGACTTGGTTCGCGAGGTCAAGGAGCACGCCAAGACCCACTGGCTCGAGCGGGACGAAGTGGACCCGAGGGCTTCCCGCTCGCACGGGCGATCTTTGAGCTCCTGGGGCACTCAAGAAGCAATTGGAGGATTCGGACGACATCGCGGTGAGCATCGAGAGCCGCCTGTCTCGACGGCTGACGTTGATCCCGTCTGGCGGCAAACACTCCGAAAACTTCTCCGGGGGCCAAGTCGAGCACCCAGCACGCCACCATCCGGCCGGCCTCCTGGCGGCGAGCGTCCCGCCTTAGTCGGAATGGGGGAATGGAGAGACCTACTGCTGCAGGATGAGAAGTGGATCCCTAAGCAGGATTACTTATTGGCTTGTTGTTATCGTTTGCCGCAAAGGGAGAGCGTGAAGCCAACGGTGGGGCCTCACGCTGTTGGAGCAATGTTCCAGGGCTAGCTCACCGCCCATACGCCTTGTTCCAGCGTTCCAGCAACTATCGCATAGGGTTCGGGGTCTCCCTCGGAGCGGAGCCAGGCGACTACCAAGTTGCCACCGCTGGCTGTCCCCGTCTTCTTACCTAAGCCGCCCAACTTCCAGTCAGCGACCGGCCCGTAGTCCGCCCCTAGCTCACCAGGATCCATCCGAGATCGGTCACGGTAGGCGAACAATGCTGCCTGATCAGGTGTTACCCTTTGCCCCGACGTATCAACCAAGGCTGGCGGGTCGATTCTTCGGTCGTTGGGATCGCGATTCAACAATCCGAAGTTGGCGACGCACCAGTACTGTGCTGGTCCGGCAGGGGGTAAGGGGATGTAACCGATGTCTCGGTCACCCGCAGAGGTCACATGACACGTGAAATCCCCGAGGGTCCATCGAACATTATCAACGTCTTGTGTCCTAGCGGATCTCGGCGTCGGGAGGGCTGTGGGAGGAGTCTGTCTACTACCACCTCCCCCCTCCGGTGTTTCTACACGGCCTACCGCGCCGATGAGGGCAATTACCCCGAGGGCAGCGATGGTACCGATGCTGCCGAGCACGATGCCCGCCGTGGCCTTCCCTTCACCTCCTAACCGCCCAGCGGATTCGCGAATCTTCGCCCTCGCCGAAATCCCCAGGATGATGCCCCCGATCCCGACGAGCCCGGGGATCCCGCAAGCGAGCCAGCCGATTGCGCCGATCATGCCGAGAACCAGGGCTGCCGTAGCACCGGGTGCCTCCGGCTTCGACGGGGAGGGCTGGAAGGGAGGGTAAGGACCTGGCCCGGGGGCAGGAGTTGGGTAGTACTGACTCGGATATCCCTGCGGGAGAGTAGGGGTGTTCGGCGGGGAGGGCTGTTCCTGCGGAGGGGAGAAAGTGGCGTGGCATTGAGTGCACCAGCGCGCCTCGGAGGGATTAGTCGCTCCGCATTGGGGGCATCTCAGGTTTTGCGATCCGGGTTGCATGGGCTGTGTCGCAATCTAGGCCGGGCGTCGAAGGCGCTCACGTGCTGGGGGCAGCGTACCAGTCCGCAGTGAAATCATGGTAGCGGCCCAAATCCAAAGGGAAGTGTGAATTGACGCGAGCGAGGCACCATCTTGAGCCCTACAGCTCGTCGAGTCTCCGTCAGGCACCCCGTGGTACTGGACCCCAGAGACTGAGCGCCTGGAGCTCGTGCAAGACTGATCCCATGCTGCGAGCCTGATTCTTCGCCCTCCCCGTGGCTCCGAGAAAGCCGTAAGGCCATCGCTACCGAGGGATTCTTGAGCGTCACTTTCTCGGACAGGGGTGAAATCGGTGAAGCGATCCTGGCCGCTGGGTAGGTCGAGGCTGCGGCAGACAGCCAGAGCCCGTTTTGCGCTCGGTGATAAGTAGGCTAACCTCTTGTTACTCGGAGAACAAGCGTTTCCGCGCCTCCCTCATCCGGTAGATGAATTCGGGGGGTACGTGCTGCTCCACGAAGATACCCATCCTTAGTCCATGGCCACAGCGCTTGCAGGCGACGATTATATAGGTGTCGTGCTTACCCAGCGTTTCCCAGTCAGGGCCGTGAGCACTTGAGCGCTGCGCACAGTTCTTGCAGCGAAGCGGGATCCCGAGCATCATCTTCGTAAGCATTCCCATGGTGGCGCGTCCTTCACTCAGCTAGAAGACGTGCTGAATAAGGGAGGTCAGTCAAGGAAAGGGTCCGAAAGTGCGAAGCCTCTGCCTAGTTTCCCGCACTTTGACCAACAGGTAGATGATCGGGATGAGATATAGACAGCTCATGACGCTTAGGATGCACAGCACTATGGTGGTGGCGGTCGACTCTCCCAGGAATTTCGCAAGGCGATATGTGACATAGATCGTCCCGACCCAGCTCGCAATCGTTGCCAGCGCAGCAAGGCCGTACAGGCCGCTTCCCATCTCTGGCGTGACGCGCTTACCCCTTCCTCCTGAGGAGGCGACCACGATTCCAAAGAAAATATTCACTGCCAGGACAGCAGCCCAGAAGCCGAGGTAGATGTTGCGCTCTCTGGTCAGATCTTCGTTCGAGATGACTCTTGGCGGAGGGCTCGGGGCTGGGGAGTACGCCCAGTAGGCCTGATATGGGGCTCCTTGGGGCTTCGGCTGGTCGGCATATGACGCCTGAGCCTGCCTGGGCCGTAACGGCGCAAGACACTGAGCGCACCAGGTGGCAGTCGGGGGATTCGACGCCTTGCAGACAGGGCAGGTCTGGGTGGGTGAGCCAGGATACATCTGAGACCTCCTGAGGTCTTACGCCGTGACGGGCGGAGGGCCTCTCCGCCTGGCGAAGACTAGCATCCCCCTCCGACATTTTCAGGGGTCCTGCGGCATCGGGTCCCGTAGCCGACATCAGACCCCCGAGGCAGTGAAGGGCGACCGGAATTCTGCGGCGCAACTCAGTGCCTCGGCTCCAGGGCATCCGCTCCGAACTGGTCCTTCGGCAGAGCTGCCGGTGCTCCGACGATCTGGATAGCGTGCAAGTTGCCCAGCAGGGCCTCTCGGGCGAGAGGCGATACCGTCACGATGGCAGCTACGCAAGCCCAAAAAGAGGCCAGCGACAAAGACGAACTGCTCGCACCCAAGAAGCGTCGCAGGCTTTTGCTTGCGAGGTCGGTTCAGGCTGTACTGGTAGCTGGGGCCGCCTCAGCCGGCGCTGCTGTCTAGCTGGAGGCGAGAAGGTTTTCCGGTAAAGACTTCAGCGGGAAGGACCGCTCGGGGCAGGATCTGTCATTCAAGGACCTGTCCGGCACTCGCTTCGACGTCTCTCGCCTGGGCTATGCGAACCTCCCCAGGGCTCGGATCGAGGGCGCTTCGTTCCGCGGAGCATCCCTCGTCCAGGCGGACTTGCGGGAGGCGGATCTTTCGGGTGCAGACCTATCCGGAGCCGACCTGTGGGGCGCCAATCTCCAGAAGGCGATCCTTGTGGGTCCCTAGCTCGAAGGTGCCGACTTTACCAGAGCTGCGCTTGCCAGGGCATTTTGCAACGTGACGAGCACCTCTCTTAGAGGCACGAAGGGTCTGGACGACTACGCCCTGGCGAGTGCCCGGGAGGTGCCGGGATCTTCGCTCCCCGGGGTCATGGCTGAGATGGATCTTGTAATCGAAGACAGGTACTTGTTCAAGATATATCTCCTGCGTGGGTGCACCCTATATCCGGTGATGGGGACGACGCCCTACGCATCAGGCTGGAGCTTCCATCCACTCGTTCTCTTCGAGCTCGACAGCGGTAGGTATAACCTCAGCTCGGAGCCTTCAGCCTTCAGATGGGAACCAGTGGCACTCAGAGACGTTCAGCTTGTGGGCTGCCCGCAGCGGGGATGGGAGCCGGTCGAGCAGTGCACGGGATGGTATGAGAGCGAAACCGATATCCCGATCGACATGCGCCGCGAGGGCTCCTGGGCCAGGCTCCGAGTAATAGCGGCGTACAGCGGGAAAGTCATCGGCGAATGGCTATTCCGAGGCCCGGATCCAGGTCCGTTTCCCTCGCCGGCGAAGTACCGCACTTTCCAACCCTGTAGCATGCTGAGCGAGTACACAGCCTGCCTGACCCAGGTGGACTCCATTCCGGTGTTCCCTCAGAGGATTCTGGGAGCCAAGGTCCCTATCAAAGAGGTGATGGAGGCGCTACGGCCTTTCGTCGAGGGAGAGTGATCTCAACCGCTGTCCTCTGATCCCACTGTCTCGGTGTGCTGGGTCTCTGATTACTGCTGCTCCCTGGCTCGACCTGGCCATTACCAAATGGACCATCCTGGGCGGTCATTCCCAAGGACGGCTCTCCGCTGCCGAGTGAATCGCCTCCAATTCACAGTCCACCGGCAGAAACCAGCCGCACCTGTGGCCACCGCCCGCTGAAAGCTCCGGAGCCTGTGGTAATCGGTTACCCCCAGCCCGTCAAGAATGTCCAGCCCGTCCAGAATGTCGTAGGTTCCCTGTAAAGTTTTGAGGGAAAGGAGGAGGGATGCCCTGGTATGCAGCCATTACCGAGGACGGAGAGATCAGGGTGATCTTCTCGGCCACCTCTGACGGTGAAGCGATCGGAATCCTTTCGGATAATTGCCCGGAGAACGGCTGGGTTACGGACGACCACCCCGAGCCTTTAGAAACCCTCGTGGAGTTTGACGAAGCGACGCGGGAGTGAATCCGTGGCGTAGCAGAGGTGCGGTGGCGAGCCTTGCCCGAGTGGGAGGTGGACGCTCCCACTGAGGTCGACGAGGGGCAGCTGGCATAGCCGAGAGCGAAGCGAGTCGTTGGGGCGAGCGTGACGCGATGGTTAACTGCCCTGCCTGCGGTAGCTGGCTGACCGAGGGAACCTCTCGCTGTCCCCAATGTGGGGCCATGTTCCACTCTGCCCGGCCTTGGGGAATCCCTCCTGTATATCCTGCGGCCGAGAGTCCGCCCCGCCAGAGCAGCCAGTGGTGGATTGCAGTGCTGTTAGGGCTATTGGCTATGTGCCTGGCGGTCGGGGTGCTGATTCTCGCTAGGGGGCCTACGAAGCGACAAACCAACGACCAGGAGGCCATGAGCATGCTGCGGAATGCGCTGCTCGCGGAGAAGGTGTTCTATGTCGACACCGGAATTTATACAAGCAGCCCTTCCGATCTTGCAACTCTGGAGAACTCCTTCATGTGCCAGCCGGCTGTCACAATATCGAAAACAAATTGTGAGGCTGAGGAAGGGTGGGTGTGCGTCTGGGTCGTGGATGTGGGTACCTACAGCGCACAGGCAGTCAACCTCGGAACTCATGCATCCTCGGGAAGGAACTACTACCTCGGCGATACAGCGATAGGTGCCTACGCGGGAACGCATTACGCGTGCAGCAGAGAATCCATCGACATAACCCTGGCACCCATCTCGGTAAGGGATGCGATCCAGGATGATGCAGCCTGGGGAAGGTGCTCGTAGTCGGGTAGCGAATCAGGGAATGAATTCCTCTTGAGAAGGACATATATAAGCTAAAATGTCTAGAGCTAAGGAGGTGAACGAGCCAGCCCGAGATCCTTTATCGTCGACTGTCCGGATACTCGGCGAGGGAGCGTAAGCGTTCGGCAAGCTCAAGGCGCCTTGCCGGTGGTAGGTCGTACCAGTGCTCGATTCCCTTCTTGATCGCTTCCAGTTCTGCGTCGGGCGCTGCGCGACTGCGCTGAATGAAATAAGTAGCAATCGAGGCAGTCGCCATTCCAACAGTACCCAGTCCTATCAATATGAGAAAAGCAGCGACAGCCCTCCCGGGCCCGGTTCTTGGCGAGACATCGCCATAGCCAATTGTTGTCAGTGTAACCAGGGACCACCAGAGCGCGTCGCCATAGCTAGGTAGCCGTTCGAAGTGGTAGATGAGCGCGGCCCCACCAAAGGTGAGGATGGCGCATGCTAGGAGTACGTAGGCTAGGCCGTTAGTCGCTAGGATTTCGCGCATCGAGGTTAGGATGCGAACTGTCATGGCCACGACCCGTACTAGCCGGAGTATCCGGAGCAACCTCAGCAGGCGAAAGCCACGGGCAAGTCCCAGAGCATCTATAGGTGGAATGCAGGCTAGGGCTTCTGGGATGTGACCCTTCGCCCATGACGCCTTGTCACTTGCTCCTTTGAGTCGAACGAGATAATCGACGACAAAGAGTCCCCATATTCCCCAGGTGAGCAAGGTCGCTTTTGGAAAGTCGGGATTTCCAACGAGGAGTATCGAGATAACTGCCAGTATCCCGAGGAAAGCTTCGTACAGCGGGTGTTCCAGCACCGACCGAGGAGGAGAACCGTTTTTGTCCGACGGACGCTGTACGTCGAGGTCGCGCTCTTCAAGCATGCACCACCATTACCTGACTTTCAGTGCTCTTTTTCCACAGTCAGCTCGCGCCGAGACCTTCCTACTTCCTCACCCAGATCTCGCAACCGAAGGAATCGTAGGGCTTGTAGTGTTCCAGTATATATTCGTGGATGATCCATAGGCCGTCGGTGTTCCTAGGCCGTCGGGGTCGTCTGTTTCGGGGCCCGCACGGTAGACGACGTACTTGACATTGTGAGCTCGCAGAGCTTGGAGCACCCCCTTCTGGTACGTGAGGGGAGATGCAAACGAACTCACCGCTAAACGGGTCAGTGATGGCAGGGCGACCAGATAGTAGCAGGAAGGACGAAAGAGAAGACGGAGATGGCTTCCCCAGGAGCCAAAGTTTGCTCCATCGGCTCAATTGAGAGATGTGCGACCTCCTCGAGAAAGCTGCGATCTTCCCGCCCAAGGGGGAATGCAGAGGCTAGGGTAGCTTGGCGGAGCGCCACGGATGCGGGAAGCGGAGAGGTGACCAGTGTTGTTGCCGTGAGCGTTGCGATGGCGAGACGCCGTGCCGGGTGCGAGATACGCAGACGCGTGAGACCTTTCCCCAGCTGGGCAAGAGTGAGAGGTATGATCAGGATGCTCGAGTAGGCCGGATGGGGATAGTCGGCCCCTCCCACGGCGCTCCGAAGGCGGCCCAGGTTTGCGACGAGCCAGACGACGAAGAGGTGCTCACACGCCAGCCATCCTCGAAGGGCGGATCGCAGGCGCCCATGGGTGCCTGCATGGCGCAGGAATGACCAAGCCGCCAGATAAGTATTGAGCGACGCCGTTCCGACGACGACCAGCCACTCCGGCCCCGATAGTAGGAGCGGCAGCCCGTCCATGTGCTCCTTGAAGGCCGGCATCTCCAGAAATCTGAAGCGCAGGGAGCGGGGCATTCCCTCCCGAGGTACGAGGAACACTGCGGCGGCGCCCGCCGCCGCGCCCATGAGCGAGCCGACCGCCAGGGCCCGACGCAGATCCCCAATCCGACCGTGGCTGTCGCGTACAGCCACGAGAAATGCCCCCGCCAACCCTGCAGTTGCAGTGACGAGCGAGAAATATCCTCGGTCGACGGAGTACGAGAACGTGAGAGATGGTAGCGCTGCAACTGTTCCTGCCAGGCAGCCGACCTTGTTGATGCTTGGAGCGGAGGAGCGTAGTTCTCGTCAGAGCAGGAAGACAAGTATCAAGACGACGAATGATGTCATCTCCCGAAAGTTGAGGGACAGAGGCACCGGACTCGGTAGGCAAACGATCCCTGGGGCTCCGGACAGGCTGGAGCCTCGCTTCGTTGTACTGTCCATATGAGGGATCGGTCTAAGTGTGACAGGGTCCAGTAGGTGAAGGCCTGGGCGCCCCAGAGTCCGACGGTCGTAAGGACCAGGATTCCTATCCGGTCGCGGGAGGTCGTATACAGAGCAAGCGGGACCATGGCCCAGGCCAGAACGACCAGGACCGATCTGACGGTTATGAGAGACCCGACAGACTCGCCGAAGAGTCGGAATGCCAGAATCGACCTGTGCTTGTCCTCGAATAGCCCGTGTACAAAGACGATGTCCCGGTAAGAACTGGCTCCGGCCTGGATGGCTATTGCCGGCGCCAGGGCCTCATCGTCGTGGAAGTGGTCGAAGCGATCGTTGGCTACGACTGCCAGACCGGAAAGCCCGGAGACGACGGCAAGTCCGCAGATCAGAGGTGTGTAACGGATGCCTGGCCGGCCTGCTTGGCCGGGTTCTCGCCTTCCGGTAGAACTTCGGTGGTCCAGGGGATGCAGCATGCGGTCGCGCGCACTGGAGTGCCAGAGAGCTATCAGTGCCAGCGGTGGGAGGCACACCAGAATCCCGAGGCGTACGAGGTCGGTGAGAGGATGGTAGTCGAGTTCCTCGAGGGGACTTTTGATCACCCATACCTGGGGGTACGGAATCGTTACTGCTCTCGCCAGGAGCACAGCGGCAAAGTAGGTACAGCCAAAAACGAAGAATCTGGCCGGCCCGCGTCCCAGGATCCTTCGTGGCAGTGTTCTGAGGAAAGCCACCGAGAAGCTTAGATGCCTGCCTCCTGTGCCAGATGAAGCAACAGGATTCCGCTTCCGAGAAGCCAGGGTCGGGATTGTACTCAAGCCCGAGATACAGCCGGAGACCGGGACTTCCCCTCGCAGGGTTGGTCGCGATAGAACGACCGCTCCGCACACCCGGCGCTTGCAGGGGTGAGCCGATACGGACCTCCTGTTGGAGTGGTCTCGACAACAGAATTTTTGGGCCTCGCCCCGGCGTTGCTACTGGGCGTAATGGCATCGCAAGAGTGAGTGTCGGAGGCCATCCTCGTGCTTCCCTGCAGGTCCAGTAGGGGACAGTGAGGGCCCATAAGATGAGAGAAGACCCCCAGCGAGTCGACTTCTACTTCGATCCGGTATGCCCCTGGACCTACCGGGCATCGCTCTGGCTTCGGGAGGTACGGAAGCTGGCCGGCATCGAGATTCGCTGGCAGTTTTTCAGCCTCGAGGAGCTCAATCGCAGCGACGGAGAGGGGCATCCCTGGGACAAAGAGTGGACCCCGTCCTGGGGGGCGATGCGAGTCGGCGCGTACCTCAGACGGACTTCGATGGACCTCCTGGACCGGTGGTATCTGGGAGTCGGGGCCGCCATCCACGAGCAGGGTGTCGAGTTGAGCGGGCCTGAAGCTGTCGAGCAGCTCGCCCAGAAGTTGGGCCTTGGGACGTCGGTGGTGGCTGAAGCACTTGCGGATCCGTCAACCTCTGCTGCAGTAAGGGCGGACCACGAGCAAGCAGTGGAGAAGTACGGCGCCTTCGGCGTGCCAACGCTCGTAGTCGAGGGCGGAGATGTGGTGTTCGGCCCGGTCATATCGGAGGTGCCAAGGGGCGAAGCAGCGCTTCGCCTTTGGAGACTGACGGCGGACTGGCTCGCCTTCCCCGGCCTTTACGAGCTCAAACGACCACTGAGGGAGGAGCATTAGCATGCAGAGGGCCGGCGGCAGCCCACCGGAACGGCTCGACGCACCGGGTATGCCAGCTTGCACTCTGGAAGGCGACAAGAAGGAATTCCGTACGGCCGCGCAGGCCATGGACACACCCGGTTGGTCGACGCCAACAAGAGCTCGGTGCGGAAGCACGGACAGGCCCTGCCCCCTGGCCACATCAATAACTGCTAAGCCGCGCTCGTATGGGAGAGATGTCGGACCGGATCTCGCCTCCGCAAAGCTCCCGCCACCACTGGCGTGAGCCGGCGTCCGAGGCAATAGCGCGCCAAAGGCGTATTTGCCGTGTCGAGAAGAGCCGGCCTCCGGTCAGCTGGACGAAACCCGTTTCGCGCCGAACTGCTGACTGGGGGTGGGACGGTAGGATGTGGGACGGCTGGCAGAGGTAGAGGAGGCAGTGATGTACTGTCCCTGGTGCGGGATGCAGGCGGGGTCCTGGACGTGGGCGTTCTGGATCCTGGTATTGCTCTTGGTCGCCCTCGTGGTATTGGCGGTCGTGTTGGTCATGGTTCTCCGTCCTTGGGCAAAGGGCGGGACGAGCGACGCAGCCCACGGGGGTTACCATGACAGCGGCGAAGGCGCTCTACGCATCCTCGACGAGCGTTTCGCCCGAGGCGAAATCGACGAAGAGGAGTACGCTCGGAGGCGGTCCCTCCTCTTGGGTTCGGCTGGGAAGGCCTCTAGCGAGTCGGCCTGATGGTCCACTTTCGTCGGCACCGACCGGGCGGGCCGACCCCTCGTCAGACCTCGTCGCCCCGGACATAGTGTCGTACCTCGTCGCTATGCTAAGGCTTGCCGGGACAGCAGGGCTCTAGTCCACCAGGTCGACGCGGCCCTCTACCGTACTCTCCTGGCCGAGCAAAGCTACAGGTAAACCCCGGAGCCCCGTCGGGCATACCTAGCGCGGGGCCATTGGGGGGCCTTACCGGTTGCCAGAGGGCGAGGAATGCGATGACGTCATACTCGGACTCCCGGGATCTCTTCGCCGGCGTGTCGGCTACGCCTGCATTTGGGGCCAAGCGGCCTGCGCCTCGCGATGGCGGCAGGCGGAAGACCTGGCTTGCGAATGCCGTCGTTGGTGTGTCCCTCTTCGCGGTCCTGACCGGGGCTCTTTACGGGCTCCATGCGCACACCTCGGGATCAGGCGCCAACGGAGGCGGGAGCTCGGGGGAGGAGGGCGGGCCTGTCCTACTTAAGCGAGACCGATCCGACCCGAGTCCCGCTACCCCTAACGAAGACCTCTTCGTTGCAGGGACCGAATACCGGAGCCCCGGTCCCCACAAGGTAGTCGTCTACGATCCTTGCGATTCCTCCTCCGTCAAGGGCTTCAGGCAGGTCGCTGCCGGTCCCGGATACCGTGTCGGCTTCGTGGACGAGCTCCCCCAAGAACGGGCGGGCTGCGTCGAGGTCCGGGACGACATGAACCTGGTGAGACTGCGAAAGTCTCCTTTCGATTCGACGGCGACTGAACCCGAGATTCCCCATGAGTGGAAAGGGACTATCTCCGAAGAGCGCCGGTCACTCGTGCTCGTTCAGTCCCTAGGCCCGATCAATGACTCCTGGCTCGCAGAGGTCGGGAAAATGGGAGCCGAGCCGCTGCTTTACCTTCCCGAGAACGCTTATGTCGCGCTTGCAAGCGAGGAGAGCTTCAGGAAGCTGGAGGAGTCCGAGAGCCGCCTGGAGATCCAGTACGTCGGGCTGTTCCACCCCTTCTACGCAGTGGACGAGTCACTGGAGAGGGCTTCAGGTGAGACTCAGGTGGCATTTCTTCTTCCACCAGGACGGGAAGGGGCCGACACGGCGAGAAGCATCGAGATCGCTGCCAAGGAGTCTCCGGCCACAGCAGAGTTCGCAGGCGCCCGGGTCGTCATCGCACTCATGGACGCTGCAGTCGCTCGTGACGTCGTGCGCCAGGGGACGGTCATGGCGGCTCAGGTCGTGCCCGAAGTGAAGCTTTTCGACGAGAAGTCGTCACAGTGGATGGCAGGCTCCAGAACCCCGGACCGCTCCGACGCCTTGCTGGGCACGGGGTACCTGGCTTGGTACCAGTCCAAGGGCTTCGGGGGCGACCCAGGATTCGCCGTCGAGGTTGCCGACAGCGGACTCACTGCTGCGGGGACGGTTACGCCTTCTACCGTCCACCCTGACCTTCTCGGCCCAGCAGGGGGCCTAAGGGTAGTGTCGGCCAAGAACTACACTTCCGATCCGACGATCGCGGACTCGGTAGGGCACGGGACTGAGGTTGCGGGAATCGTGGCCGGACGCAATACGGGGTCCGGTAGTTCGTTCGAAGACAGCCAGGGGTTCAACTACGGCATTGGGGTCGACCCTGAGGCACGGCTGGTGATTTCCAAGGTGATAAGGAGGGACCCGGTAACCGGAAAGGATAGCCTGGCGGCGGACTACGTCTTGGGAGGCCAGGAGGAGGCCTATTCTGCCGGGGCCAGGATCTCGAACAACTCGTGGGGAAGCGCCTCTCCCACGCCCGAATACGACTTCCTAAGCTTCATCTATGACGCCATGACGAGGGACCTGACGGCTGACCCCGGGAGACAGGAGACAGCATTCGTGTTCGCTGCGGGCAACGAAGGGCCAGGCTCGCAGACGATCTCCAGTCCGGCCAATGCCAAGAACGTCGTCGCGGTCGGGTCGCACGAGAATGCGAGACCGGGCTGGATAGACGATTGTGACCGCGCGCTCGGTCAGACCTTGCTCCCCAACACCCTCGCCGACGACATGGACGACATCTCGCCCTTCTCGGCCCGCGGCCCGACTGCCGACGGGAGGAAGAAACCGGACCTTGTGGCACCCGGCATTCACGTGACCTCGCATCGCGTAACGACGGGAGAGTCGTGTCCGGGCTCCCCGCTTCCCGGAGGGTCTTCGGGATACGTAAGCAGTACCGGCACGAGCTTCTCGGCCCCTCACGTGGCGGGCCAGCTGAGCCTCCTCCGGCGGTGGTTCGCGATCGAGGGTTGGAAAGAACCAAGTCCTGCGATGCTCAAGGCGTACGCCGTTCTCGGAGCGGTCTACCTCCAGGGCGCCGGCTCCGGCGGGAGCGTGCCCAACTCCGACCAGGGCTTCGGCGCTGCCGGGCTAGACCGACTACTCACCGACACGACGGTACCGCTCGTCGACCAGTCCTTCGTCTTCACCGAGACCGGCCAGCAGTACGAGGTCGTCGCGCAGGTAGTCGACCCGGGCAGGCCGGTGGCGGTCACCCTTGCTTACACGGACGCTCCGGGGAATACGGTGGGCGCTTCCTACGTCAACGACCTCGACCTCGAAGTGATGGTGGGCGGGAATCTCTATCGGGGCAACTACACCTCCGGAGAGTTCTCCGTCCCAGGAGGCAGCGCAGACCCGAGGAACAACGTCGAGCGGGTCCTGCTACCGCCAGGACAGTCCGGACCGATAACGGTCAGGGTCAAGGCCAAGAACGTTGCGGGTGACGCTGTCCCCGACAACACCGACCGCACCGACCAGGACTTCGCCCTGGCCGTGCACAACGTGGGTGGGCCGAGCTTGCTGACGGTGGAGCGCGTCAACTACTCCGACCTGGGGGACGCCGACGGGTTCCTGGGGAGCCCCGAGCCATTCAACGTGAGAGCCGTGGTACGAAACCTCGGCTCGGCGCCCGCTCCGTCGGTGAGTGGGACGCTGCAGGCACTGTCGGCGGGGGCGTCCCTGTCGGTGAGTACGGCGTCCTTCGGAACCATAGCCCCGGGTGCCACTGCAACCAACGGCCAGGCCTTCTACGGTTTCTACGAGGGGACGTGTACGAAGGACGTAGAGTTCAGGCTTACGCTCACCTCGGGTTCCTCCACTTACGTCCACCGGTTCACGATTCCTACGCGCCCGCAGCCGGATGCAGTAGCCAGAGAAGCGAATGCCCCGATTCCGGACGGAGGCTCGGTGGAAACCGGTATGGAAGTCGGGGCTGACGGTTCCGTTCTGCGAGTCGAAGTCGGGTTGATACTCGATCACGTCGCCCTCGGGGAGCTGCACGTCACCGTAAGGTCGCCTCAAGGAACCGAAATCGTTCTTTCTGACAGGAGGGGTTCCTCCAACCGGCTATTGGGGGCGGATTTCTCCGACGAGGCTCATGCCGCCATTTCCACTGCGGACCAGGCCGTCACTTCGAAGACGGTCGTAGGAACCTTCCGACCCGAGCAATCCCTCGCAGCCTTCAACGGGCAGTCTGCGCGCGGCACGTGGGTGGTCCGAGTGTCCGACCAGGTGTTCTCCGGTGGAGGGAATCAGGGGATCGTCCGCGCAGCTTCCATTTCCGTGACGACAGGGTGCAGCCAGCCTTCCTGCTCGATACGACCCTCGTCGCCGGTATCGCGGAGCTACCTCGCGGAGGGCGCTACGGCCGGGGGCTTCGATACGTGGGTGCTGGTCGCCAACCCCAGCTCCTCCAAGGTCCACGTTTGTCTCACCTTCCTTACCGAATCAGGAGCGCGCCCCGGGCCGCTTCTCTCCCTCCCGCCCCTCTCTCGCAAGAGCGTGCTCGTGGACTCCTGGGTAACCACCTATAACGTGGCCACGGTGGTCGAAGGGATTGACGGCCTGGTGTTGGCAGAGCGCGCCATGTATGCGGCACAGCCTGGACTCGAGGGGGCCCACGCGGTCAAGGCTTCGATGGCGAGCAGCACGAAGTGGTTCCTCGCCGAGGGAGCGACTTCAGGTCCTTTCGAAACCTGGGTTCTGGTGGCCAACCCGAGTGCCTCCTCCTCGGCCTCGGTCAACATCACCTACATGACGCCTGGTGGGCCAGTGGTAGGTCCTTCGTTCAACCTGCCGCCCCAGTCACGCCGCTCCGTGCGGGTTGACGACACCGTGGACACATATCACGTGTCGACCTTCGTGTCGTCCACCGGAGCCGAAGTAGTGGCTGAGCGAGCTACTTATGTCGCTCCGGGCGAGCGTCGCGGGGCTACAGCCTCTCCTGGGGTGACTGCCGGGGCGTTCGACGAGTACCTGGCGGAGGGGGCCACAGCAGGGGGTTTCGAGACGTGGGTGCTCGTAGCCAATCCCGATCCATCGAGAAGTGCCTCGGTGAAGGTGAGGTTCATTACCGAGGTGGGACCGGGTCCTAGCGTTTCCTTGACGCTTGCCCCTCGCTCGAGACAGAGCGTCAGGGCCAACGACTACGTCAGTTCCTTCGACGTATCGGCACTCGTCGAGTCCACCCCGACGGCGGTGGTGGCCGAGCGTGCCATGTACTTCGACCACCCAGGGCTGGGTAGAGGGGCGGCCAGCGGTGAGGCAGTGGACGAAGCAGGTTCGCAGTGGGTGGCAGTCGAGGGTGCCACAGCAGGAGGATTCGAGACCTGGATTCTGGTGTCCAACCCCAACCCCTCGTCTTCCGTTACTGTGGACGTCGACTTCCTGAGCACCGGAGGAGTGGGGGCCAGAGCTGTCGTCGAGGTTCCTCCCCTCTCGAGGCGTTCCATCCGTGCCGACGACTTCATAACCAGCTACGACGTAACAACGCGAGTGACCGCGAGGTCAGGGGGTCAGGTAATTGTCGAGCGCTCGACCTACACCTCCAGCGGCCCCTCGAGGGACGCGACTGCAGGGCCGGCATTCAAGCTCGCCTGAGGGGACGCGCCAGGCTGGCGACGACGGTGGCAGCGGGTCGAAATCGCGATTCGGGTCCGTTTCCCGAGGAGGTGGGGCTGGCAGCGCCGAGACACCCGACCAGATCGATACCACGGCGGTCCTGACCGTTCCTAACCTGATTTCTGCGAGTCGGGTTGCCCTGCTTCTGCCGCTGGCGGTCGCAGCTGCCAACCGGTCCGAGTTGGCGGTGGTCCTGGTGTTGGTGGCGATAGGGGTTAGCGACTGGGCTGACGGCGTCGTCGCGCGTGCTCTCCACCAGATCAGCTCGGTGGGCCAGATCTTCGACCCGATCTGTGATCGTTTGGCTGTCGGCGGGGCTCTGGTCACCCTGCTGGCGACCGGTTACTACCCCAGGACACTCGGTGCTGCGTTGCTCGTAAGGGAGGGGATCATTTCCCTTGCGACCGTCCTGCTTGCCCTCGCTGGCTGGCCGAGAATAAAGGTGACCATGCTCGGCAAGGCGGCGACTCTGATGCTGATGTTCAGCTTTCCGCTTTTCGTGACGGCCGCGACCGACTGGCCTTCTGCTGCGACAGCCGACGTGCTGGCGAAGGCCTTTGCTTACCCGGGGACGGTGGCGTACTACGTGGCGCTTGCGCAGTACGGTGTGGCCGCATTACGCGCCGCCCCTGGACGTCGGGGAAGATCGGCCGAGGATGGGCAGGCATTTGCGTTGGAGACCCCCGGCGTCTCACCTGCAAGGGGGAAGGCCGCAGAAGAGCAGTAGTTACCCGCGCGAATGGGCGCGACGTGTGGCCGGGCGAGGTCTGGGCAATAGCTTCGTGTTAGTCTCGTCACTTGGCAGGGCCTCTTACCGGAGGTAGGCGGTTGTCGTGAAGGCTGTGATCATGGCCGGAGGGGAGGGAACTCGACTTCGGCCCCTTACCAGCAACCAGCCAAAACCGATGCTCCCGGTGGCTAACAAGCCGATGATGGAGCACATCGTCAGGCTCCTGAGGCGGAATGAATTCACGGACATAGTGGTGACGGTCGCCTACCTGGCGTCGGTGATTCGCAAGTACTTCGGCGACGGTTCGGACTTCGATGTCCGGATGGTCTACGCGATGGAGGACGCACCTCTCGGGACGGCCGGGTCGGTGAAGAACGCGGCGGACGAACTGGACGAGCCGTTCATCGTCATTTCCGGCGACGCCCTGACCGACATCAATCTCGAGCAGGTCGTCCGCTTCCACAAAGAGCGGGGATCGGTGGCGACGGTCGTGCTCAAGCGTGCGGAAAACCCCCTCGACTTCGGGATCGTGATCGTCGAGGAAGACGGACGGATAGCAAGGTTCCTGGAGAAGCCCGGGTGGGGGCAGGTCTTCTCGGACACGATCAACACGGGGATCTACGTATTCGAGCCCGAGATCCTTGACTACATTCCCGAGGGCCCTGCTGACTTTTCTCAGGACGTCTTCCCGAGGCTCCTCGAAAAGGGCGTGCCTCTTTACGGCTACGTCGCCGACGGCTACTGGTGCGACATCGGCAACCTGGAGAGCTACAGGCAGGTGCATGCCGACATTCTGGACAGGAAGGTGAACGTCGCCATCGAGGGATTCGAGCTACGTCCGGGGGTCTGGGTAGGCGAGGGCGTCGAAATCGATCCCACTGCGGAGATACTCGGACCTGCGCTCATAGGCGACTTCTGCAGGATCGATGCCGGAGTCCGTATCGGTGAGTACACGGTCATCGGTAGCAACGTGATCCTCCGGGACGATGCCAGCCTCGAGCGCTGTGTCGTCCACGACAACGCCTATGTCGGCGAGCTTTCCCAGCTCAGGGGATGCGTGGTGGGAAAGAACGCCGACATGCGCCGGGGTGTCACGGTGATGGAGGGGGCGGTCCTGGGAGAAGACACGTTCGTAGGCGACCGCGCCATTCTTCAACCTCAAGTGAAGGTTTACCCCTTCAAGTCGGTGGAGTCCGGAGCGATCGTCTCCTCTTCCATCATCTGGGAGTCGCGCGGCCTCAGACAGCTCTTCGGAAGGGACGGGGTGGTCGGAATTGCCAACGTCGACGTGACTCCCGAGGTGGTCACCCGCCTCGCCATGGCGCTAGGCACCACGCTAGCCAAGGGAGATGTCGTGGCTGCCGGCAGGGACGCCTCCCGGGTGGCCCGCACCTTCTCGAGAGCGCTGATGGCAGGGTTGAACGCGACTGGCTTGAACGTGGACGACCTGGAGGTGACGACTGATCCGCTGCTAAGGTTCCACGTACTCAGAGCAAGAGCTTCCGCAGGGGTGCTGGTGAGGACCGTTGTCGACGACCCCTCTTCGGTCCAGATCCTGCTCGTGAACCAGCGCGGTCAGAACTTCGACGAGGCTGGGTACAGGAAAATCGAGCGCTACTTTTCCAGGGGAGAGTTCCGCAGGGCAGACGCACTGGAGTTCGGCGAGATCAATTTCCCGCCACGAGCCCTCGAGTTCTACCGGGCCGCGCTCGATTCAGCCGTCGAAGGCGAGAAGGTAGCCGAGGCGCGTCTCAAGGTGGTAGCCGACCTTGCGTGGGGCCCCACTGCCATGATCCTGCCCAGAGCTATAGGCAGGTTGGGGCTAGACCTGCTGGCCATGAACGCGTACGCGGACCCCGAGCGCGCAGGCATGAGCGAGGAGGAGCACGCCGACTGCCTGGTGCGTATCTCGGACACCGTGAAGGCCTCGGGTTCTCACTTCGGCGTCCTCTTCGACCCAAGCGGTACTCACCTCGACGTCATCGACGATACCGGGCGGGTCCTGACCGACTTCGAGGTGGGCATGCTGTTCGTGCGTCAGGCCCTGCTCTCCAAGCCAGGGGCACTAGTGGGGCTGCCGGTGAACGCGAGCTCCGAGATGGTGCGGGAGGTGGAATCCGGCGGCGGACAGGTCCTCTGGACCGAGCTCGACCCGGCGAGAGCTGCCGAGAGGGGGCTGGCAGACGGGGCCGACGTGGTACTCGGGTCCGGCGGGGGTGCCATCTTCATCGAATTTCTCCCGGCTTTCGACGGCATGCTCCAGTTCCTGAAGCTGGCGTCTTACGTAGCGGGACTGGACAGGCCCCTGTCCGAGGAAGTCGACGGTCTCCCGGAGTCCAAGGTAGTTCACATCGAGGTCCACACGCCCCAGGAGGCGAAGGGTACCGTGATGAGGTCGATGGCCGAGCGGGCGAGGGGTCTGGTCGCGATTCTGGTAGACGGGGTCAGGTTCGAAACAGGTGAGGGCTGGGTTCTGGTCGCACCGGATCCCGTCGAGCCCACGTGCCACATCTGGGCAGAGGGCTCGACCAGGGAACGAGCAGCTGACATAGCCCGGGAGTACGGCAGGAGAATTCAGGACATAGCCAGGACCGACTGAGCCCAACTGGACGCTGTCGCGATTACCGTCGAGCCCCGGCGGACGTGCGGCAACGTAGGCGGGGGTAGGGTCGAGCCAAGAGCGAGAGTCGCGATGACCGTCGAGCCCCGGCGGACGTGTGGCTCCGCCGAGGCAAGGGGGGTCTTAGTGGGAGAAGAAGGACCGACGGCCAGCCAACGCGAGCAGGAAGGAAGGTCATGTATCCGGACGACCTCAAATACACGAAGGAGCACGAGTGGGCACGGCTCGAGGGCGAGGGTACTGTGCGTACCGGCATCACCTGGTACGCTCAGGACTCCTTGGGCGACGTGGTCTTCGTAAAGCTGCCCGAGGTTGGAGTCGAGGTCGCCGCAGGCGACGTCCTTGCGGAGGTCGAGTCCACCAAGGCTGTCTCCGACGTGTACGCGCCGGTTTCGGGGACGGTACTGGAAGTCAACGAGGTCCTCATCGAGTCGCCCGAGAAGGTCAACGAGGACCCCTACGGGGAGGGGTGGATTGCGATAATTCAAATCAAGGACGAGGCTGAGCTTGACGACCTGATGGACGCGGCTGCCTACAAGACGTTCGTGGAAGCGGAAGGCTAATGGAAGCCAGGGAGTGCCCTTCCTGCGGACACCGGACAGAGGGGGATGCCAACTTCTGCTCCCGGTGCGGGGCGCGCCTCGATGGGGACGAGGCCACGGTCACGCTTGTCGGCCTCGAAGCCTCCGAGACCCCGACAGCCGACCTGGGAGAGCTGCCGGAGCTCAGGTCGGGACAGGCCCTCGTAGTGGTGGTTCGGGGACCTAATCAGGGGTCGAGGTACTTTGTGGACTCGCCGGTCACGACCATTGGTCGTCACCCAGACTCCGATATCCACCTAGACGACGTGACGGTCTCGCGCAGACACGCCGAGCTTCGGCGGGACGAAGCCGGCGGGTTCGCCATAAGGGATGTGGGGAGCCTCAACGGGACTTACATAAGGCGAGGCCGCGAGGACCCTGTGCGGGTAGAGGAGAGCGTGCTGCACGACGGCGACGAGATCCAGGTCGGCAGGTACCGCATGGTCTTCGTCTCCTCCGAGGGCAGATCCCAGGGCACCGGCCGTCCGGCGGGATGAGCTCCCGGGAGTCTCGTTCGCATCTGACCATCGGGGAGGTCCTCAACCTCCTCAAGGACGAATTCCCCGACGTAACCATTTCCAAGATCCGGTTTCTGGAGAGCCAGGGACTGCTTCAGCCAGAGCGGACTCCTAGCGGCTACCGAAAGTTCTACCAGGAAGACGTCGAGCGGCTGAAGTACATCCTTAGCCAGCAAAAGGAGAGGTTCCTTCCCCTAAAGGTCATCAAGCGCCAGCTTTCGAGCATGGAGGAGACTGGCACCCCCCCTCCGTGGGGAACTCGTGGAGGGGTAGGGGAGGCCGAGCTCCCAAAGGGTGAGCCCATCGCCTCCTCCGCGGAAGTTCGCACGTACTCAAGGGAGGCTCTTGCCGACGCTGCCGAGATCGAGATCGATCGCATCGCGGAGCTGGAGAGGTACGGACTGGTGGAGGCGAGAGAGAGCGCCGAGGGGAAGGTCTACGGCGAGGAAGACCTCAAGATCGCCCGACTCGCCAAGGCGATGATGCGGCAGGGCCTGGAAGCTCGTCACCTCCGGATGTACAAGGTCTTCGCGGACAAGGAGGCAGTGCTCTTCCAGCAATTGGTCGAACCGGTCATGCGCCAGCGCAACACCGAGGCTCAGAAGATAGCGCGCTCTACACTCGGGGATCTGGCTTCCCTGGCCCGGGAGCTCAAGCACGAATTGCTGAGGCGTCAGCTCCGGCGCTTCGCAGACTGACGCAGGGGCTGTCCATGGCTTCAGGGGTGCCGCGCATCGAGTAATTGGCGTCGGGGCCCGGGATTAGAATGCTCGATGAGCGGGGTTGTGTCCGTGGAAGCGTAGCCGCCAGAGGGATCAGGCGTAGACCGGGGACCTTGACAAGGAGGAGCGGTGGTCGAACTCACTGTAGTCGGCGTCCGGTTGGAAGTGCCTTCCAACCAGCCCTTGGTGCTGCTTCGCGAGACTGCCGGGGATCGCTTCCTTCCGATCTGGATCGGACCCTGGGAAGCTAACGCGATCGCCATGGCCCTGCAGGGTATAGAGCCTCCAAGGCCCATGACGCATGACCTCATGCGGGAAATGCTAAGTACGCTCGGCGTGAGGGTGAACAGGGTGGTGGTGACCGAGCTGCGAGAAGGAACCTTCTACGCCGTCATCGACCTCACCTTTGACTCCAGGCGCGAGGAGATCTCGGCACGACCCAGCGACGCGATAGCGCTGGCGGTGAGGATGGGGATCAGGATCTACGCCGAGGAGGAAGTGCTCGACGCCGCAGGAGTAAGCATTCCCGAAGAGAAGGAAGAAGAAGAGATCGAGCGGTTCCGGAGTTTCCTCGAAAACGTCAAACCAGAAGACTTCATGTAGACCCTTCTAATCCCACTCAGGTAATTACCGTCGTGTAAACTGACGCTCGAACCCTCTCGACGCTTCCTTCGTCCAAGCGAGGTCGTCTGGAATGCACGGTCGGCCGGTCGGCGGTCAGGAGATATCCAGGGGCGAGGTCAAGTCTCGCCAGTCGCGGGACACCTCCCGGGCGCCCGGGAAAGCACGTGAGCACAAGGCTGCCACCAGCTCCAATCGCTCCGAATCGGCAGGGCGCACAAGGGGGACTGACAGATGGGGGAGCAGCGACACTTCAGCACCCTCTTCTGTCCAGCAAGCACTTGGAGCTACCGGCCAGGTTCTCGGTGCGTTCAGGGCCCCGGAGGTCTGCCAGCTCTCGGGCGTGAGTTACAGGCAACTCGACTACTGGAGCAGGACCGGGCTGGTCAGACCCGGCGTCAAGGAGGCATCGGGCTCGGGGAGCAGGCGGCTGTATTCGTTCAAGGATCTGGTCCTCGTCAAAGCGATCAAGCGTTTGATCGAGGCGGGGATGAGTCTGCAGAAGATCCGCGAGGCCATCGAGTACATCCGCAGCGCAATGGAAACCGACCCCTCCGAGCTGACGCTCATCGCCACCGAGGGTACGATCCTGGTCTTCGGCCCCGGAGACGACGAGCGCCTCGTCGACGCGCTCAAGGGAGGCCAGACTGCGCTATCGATAGCCCTGGGGCCGATATATGACGAGCTCTCAGAAAGCGTGGCGAGACTGGAGCAGTCCCGTAGGCGCCACCCCTCGTCGCTGCCCCGAAACAGAAGTCCGCAGGCCGATCAGTTGAGCCTGTTCGAATCGTGAGCTCGGCTGGCGAGCATCTCAGGCTCTCGCCCGCCCACGAAGCTCACCAGCGCCTGGGCGCCAGGACTACGGAATTTGCAGGGTGGTTGTTGCCCCTGCGCTACGAGTCAGGAACCACCAGCGAGCACCTAGCTACCCGCACCTCTGTGGGGGTCTTCGACGTCAGCCACCTTGGCAGGATCGCTGTCGAAGGACCGGAAGCTTTCGACCTACTACAGGCAGCTTTCACTAACGACCTCTCGAGGATTGGGGTCGGCAGAGCCCAGTACACGCTGGCCCTTGACCATGGGGGAGGGGTAGCCGACGACGTCATCGTCTGGTGGGAGGCCGAGGAGTCTTTCCTCGTGATCCCGAACGCCGCGAACACCAAGACGGTGCTCAGGACCCTGAGAAGCCTCGTTGCCGAGCGGTCGCTTCAGGCCGATGCCGTCGACGTGACGGCGGATACGGCCATGTTCGCTGTCCAGGGACCTGCCTGGGAGGCTGTGCTCCGGGCGGCTGGGTTTTCCTCGATGCCCAAAAGGTTCGGTGTGCTAGCCCAAGGCGAAGCACGCATCGCCGGGACCGGGTATACGGGGGAGCGCGGCGTGGAGTTGGTCGTGCCCGCCAGGGAGGCGGCGGAGTTTTTCATGGGACTGGCGCGGGCAGCTTCGCAGTTGGGAGGCGGTCCAGCAGGGCTTGGGGCCAGGGACACCTTGAGGCTGGAAATGGGATACCCGTTGTGGGGAAACGAGATGGACACGACAACTTCCCCATATGAGGCCGGCCTCGAGTGGGTCGTCGTGGAGGAAAAGCCTGATTTCGTGGGGAAGACCGCTCTTCCCCAGCGGAAGGCGAGGAGGCGTTGGGACCTGGTAGGGGTGGTAATGCAAGAGAGAGGAGCGATTCCCCGCCACGGGTACCGGGTCGTGGCTGATGGCACAGAGGGGGTGGTCACAAGCGGGGGGTTTTCTCCGGTCCTGGAAAAGGGCATTGCTCTCGTACGGATCCCACACGGCGCCGTGAAGGAGGGCGAGGAGGTTCATGTCGACATAAGGGGAAGGTCTGCCTCGGGGATCGTTACGGATCCTCCCTTTGTCAAGACCTCGCTCTCGCGATCGTAGGCCTTACTGGATGTCGAGTACTGGCCGTGACGGCCCGACCTTCCGGAATTCCCGGCCGGCGAGAAGGGTGAGAGCCTGCCAAGGTGCTAACCTTTGTGACCGACCGACCTTGCAGGTCGCCGAATTTCTCCTTCTGGGTGGCGGGCAGAGAGGGTCCCAGATGAGTTTCGTCCCTCACACCAGTGAAGATCGGGACAGGATGCTTTCCGCATTGGGGCTAGATTCCCCAGAGGATCTCTTCGGTCCCATTCCGGAGGATCTCCGGATCGAGGGGCTGGATCCCGAGAAGGTGCCCGGGCCAGCAAGCGAGCCAGAGATCCTGCACTATTTGCAGGAGCTTGCGGGACGCAACGCCGGCGCGTCGCTGGTGTGCTTCGCAGGAGGCGGAGCTTACGACGACTACGTTCCGGCCGCCGTCGAGGACCTCGCGAACCGAGCCGAGTTCAAGACGTCTTATACCCCCTACCAGCCCGAGGTGTCCCAGGGCGTACTCCAGGCACTCTTCGAGTATCAGAGCCTGGTGTGCCGTCTCACCGGAATGGAAGTGGCCAATGCTTCCGTCTACGACGGTGGATCCGCTCTGGCCGAAGCCGTGAACATGGCGAGAGCCATCACGGGAAGGGACTCGATCGTCGTCAGTCGTGGCGTAAACCCGAGGTTCCTCGAGGTTATGGTCACCCTCACCAGGGGATCGGGCCTGGAGGTTCGGATGGCTGCGCTCGAGGACCTTGCCACTGCGTTCCCTATCGAATTCGCTGGCAGCAAGGTAGGGGAGGGGGTCGGTGAGCCGGCAGCCTTCGTGGTACAGCACCCGAACTACTTTGGCGTACTGGAGGATCTCGGCTCCGCAGTAGAGAACGCGCACGCGCTGGGAGCGCTGGCCGTGGTGGTCACCGACCCGCTCTCGAACGGCATCCTGAAAAGGCCGGGCGAGTACGGTGCCGACATCGTTGTGGCGGAAGGGCAGTCGCTCGGAAACCCTCTCTCTTTCGGCGGACCCTACCTTGGAATCGTCGCCACGAGGGAGAAGTACCTGCGCCACCTGCCAGGGCGGATATCGGGCATGACTCTAGATGCCGACGGTCGGGTCTGCTTCGCCCTCGCCCTCCAGGGCAGGGAGCAGCACATTAGGAGGGCCAGGGCTTCCTCGAACATTTGCACCAACCAGACCCTCAATGCCATTGCAGCTGCGGTCTACCTGAGCTGGCTGGGGCCCGGTGGCCTGGCCGCGGCTGCGGAGAGGTGCTGTAGGCTGGCTCACCTGCTGGCTGAGCGACTTGCCGAGGTCCCGGGCTTCGAGCTGGGTACTGGCCGCCCGTTCTTCCGAGAGTTCCCTCTCAGGCTCCCGATGCCTGCGAGCGAGTTCCTTCGTGCCATGGAGCAGAAGGGCATTCTCGGAGGCATGGCACTGGAGAGCGACTTTCCCGAACTCGAAAACACGGTCTTGATCGCTGTCTCGACTGCACGTACGATAGAGGACGTCGAGAAGTACAGCCGGGCAGTACACGGGGTTGGGAAATGATCAGACGCTTCTTGGACCGCTTCGTGGGGCGCAACGACACTCCTCCGGAACCCTTGAGGCCGGGACAGGCCATCGACGGAAGGTTCGAGTTCAAGGACCGGAGCAACGGAGGGCGCTACGACGCGGCCAAAGCGTACCGGCGCTCGTTCGAGATCCAGGAAGCCCGCAGGAAGCTAGGGCTGGATGCCGACCAGGAGGAACTCAGGCTCCCGGAGGATTACATGATGGGGCCGGTTCCCCGGTCGGTGCAGCAGTCCATGCTGGAGAGGGGCAATTTCTCCGACCCCGCTCGGCGCTGAAGGCGAGACCGCCCAGACTCGTAGCGGAGCTTCGGATGCAGCAGCCGTGGGCGGCAGCGCGGCGTCCGACCCGCTGACTTCAGGCGCCCCGGAACCCGTAATCTTCGAGCTTTCCAGGCCCGGACGGCGAGCTTTCTCGCTTCCCGAAGAGCCTGCGGGTTCCGGCCCAGCAGGCAAGCCCGCTTCCCTCGAAGAGCTCATCCCACCCGAGTACCTCGCAGAAAGTCCTCCGGAACTACCTGAAGTCTCCGAAAGGGATCTGGTCGGGCATTTCACCAGGCTTGCGCACAGGCAGTACTCGGTTGACTCGGGCGCCTACCCTCTGGGCTCCTGCACGATGAAGTACAACCCAAAGATCGCCGACCGCGTCGCTGCACTGGAGGGCTTTGCACGACTTCACCCCGGGGCCGACGCCTCGCTGGCTCAGGGCGCTCTCGAGCTCATGTACGTTCTGGAGCGGGCCCTGTGCGAGGTTACCGGCATGGCAAGGGCGACCTTGCAGCCACCGGCGGGAGCTGCCGGAGAGTTGACCGGACTCCTGGTGATGACCGCTTACCACCGCTCGAGGGGTGAGGACCGCAATGTGGTCCTGATCCCGGATTCGGCGCATGGCACGAATCCAGCTAGCGTCACACTGGCGGGGTGCAAAGCCGTCGAGATACCGTCGGACTCCGAGGGAATGGTCGACGTGGGGGCCTTGGAGAAGGCGGTCGGGGACGACGTCGTCGGCCTGATGATCACCAATCCCAACACCCTCGGGCTCTTCGAGAAGAACATCGGCAGGATCGCGCAGCTGGTACACGAAGCGGGGGGACTTCTCTACTACGACGGAGCCAACCTGAACGCAATCCTGGGCGTATGCCGGCCCGGTGACATGGGATTCGACGTGGTGCACATGAACCTGCACAAGACCTTCGCCACACCCCACGGTGGAGGGGGGCCGGGAGCAGGCCCGGTCGCGGTCTCCGATGCGCTGGCCGACTTCCTTCCGGGTCCGCTGGTGAAAAAGGACGAGAAGACGGGTCGCTTCGTCTTAGAGATGCCAGAGAAGTCGATAGGGAGGGTGCATTCCCACTTCGGAAACTTCGCGGTGCTGGTGAGGGCGCTGGCTTACATCCTTGCGAACGGAGCCGAAGGGCTGAGGGAAGTGGCGACAGCCGCCGTGCTCAACGCCCGCTACCTCCAGTCGCTCATCCAGAGCCGCTACCCCCCGGCTTACCCGGGTCCTTGTATGCACGAGTTCGTGGCGACGGCGCAGGAGCTAAAAAAGCGGCACGGAGTCCGGGCCATGGATGTCGCCAAGAGGCTGCTGGACAAGGGTTATCATGCTCCGACCGTCTACTTTCCCCTCGTCGTCGAAGAAGCGATGATGTTCGAGCCGACAGAGACCGAGAGCCCCGAGACCATCGAGGGGATGGCAGCTGCCCTAGTGGAGATTGCCGAGGAAGCCGAAAAGGATCCGCACCTGGTCGCAGGAGCACCCCATAAAACGCCGGTAAGGCGCCCTGACGAGGCCAGGGCCGGAAATCCCAAGACCAGAAGGCTCGTCTGGTGACCGAGGTGCCGATCTGACGGGGGAACGCTGATATGGCCGAGGGTCTGGTAAAGAGCGAAACCAAGAGACTGCGAATCCTGGGAGCCCTCCTAATAAATCTGGAGGAGCACGCGGACCAGCGAGGCAGCTTCATCGAGGTCTGGCGGGATTCCTGGTTGGAGGGCGCCAGGCCGCCGCTGCAGGCCAACATATCGATATCGAGAGCGGGAGTCTTGCGGGGCCTGCACTACCACCTCAAGCAGTCGGACTACTGGGTGCTCGTCAAGGGCAAGGTCGTTGTCGGGCTCCACGACTTCAGGGAATCCAGCGTCACCAGGGGAGAGAGCCAGTTAATCGAGCTGTCAGCAGAGCGGCCCCAGGCGCTGTTCATCCCACCAGGCGTCCTGCACGGCTACTACGCCGTAGAGGACTGCATCCTTATGTATTTGGTCGACCGCGTCTACGACGGCACCGACGAACACGGGGTGGCCTGGAACGACGAGGACGTCGCTCTGAACTGGCCCGACCCGGACCCCTTGCTGTCTGCCCGTGATGCTGCCAATCCCAGGCTTTCAGAGGTGCGCCCCGAGGTCCGACCCCGGTGAGATTTCTTATCTCAGCGATTGCCTACGATCCGATCGTCCGCATCCGGATAGGGCCCCTTTCGCTCTCTCCCCACGGGATCGGCATTGCCGTGGGATTTCTGGTCGGCATATATGCCTTTTTCCTTCCAGGCATGAGGAAGGCGGGGATCTCCGAAGACCACGCCTATGGGATTGTGATGCGGGTACTGGTCGGGGCTCTCGTCGGAACGCGACTCTTTTACGTGCTCAACCACCTCTCCGAGTTCGAATCCCCTCTGGACTGGTTCAAGGTATGGGAGGGGGGCCTGACCCTGCTGGGCGGGATGACGGGCGCCGTCGTGCTCTCGTACCTCTATTGCAGGGGACGAAAGATCCCCTATTTCAAGGTGAGCGACCAGGCCATGCCAGGGCTGGCTGCGGGCCTGATCTTCGGTCGCCTCGGCGACCTGGTCATCGCAGACCACCTCGGCAAGACGACCAACTTCATCCTGGGTTTCAGGTGTCCTACGCCTGCGATAGTGGGGGAGACGGTCGGCTCCCCCTGTCCTGCGGGGCAAGTGGTTCACCAGACCGCGCTATACGACCTGCTCGTGGCCGCCGGCCTTCTTGCCTTGATGCTTTTTCTGCGACGCAAGGACCTCTTTGCGGGTGCTATGACGATGACCTTCGGCGCGATATACGGGACGGCAAGGCTGGTCGAGGACTTCTTGAGGGCCGACAAGACCATCTTCGGGCTTACCGGAAGTCAGTGGACAGGCCTGCTCGCTGCGCTGTACTGCCTTTACGTGCTGGCAGTCAGGCGGGAGAGTCCGGCCTGGGGAATGGCAGGTGCAGAAGCGGATGCGGGTGAGTCGGCCGACTCGGCAACCGAGGAGGGTCCTGGCGGAGAAGAGATTGCAGTCGCTCGAGCCGAGGAAACTACTCCCGAAAGCAATTAGCCTCCGGCCTGACCGGAGGGCCTCGGGGAGCTGCGAGCAGGCCGCTTTCTCTTTCCGACAGGAAGGGATTGGCTGGTAACGGAGGGGAGGAGCAAGCGCCCAGCCGAAAGGCTATCAGGGAGCCCGGTTCAGGTCGTCGATCAGCCTGCGCAGCTTCGAGAAGGACCTCCGGTCGAAATCCATCGCTATCCTGGGGAGCTCCGGGGAGTCACCCTCTTCCACTTCACGAGGGTGAGGTGGTACGGACTCGATCTTCCCCTCCCTCAGTATGGAGGCATACTTCTCCGACAGCTCGGACAGGTAAGAGTGGGGGATGGGGCGGTTGAGCCTCAAGACCAGCTTGCCGTCGACGAAGCGCTGGGAGTGGTACACGGCATAGAAGCGGTCGATCAACTCGACAGCCTCGTCGACGTCCTCGGTTACGTCCATGAGCTCGAGGTCCTCACGGTCGATGAACCCTCGGGAGAGCACATGTTGCTCCACGAATTCGCGCCAGCCGTCCCAGTACGTGTCGCCTTTCGGTTCCAGGAGGACGATGGGGTGGGGATCCGAGCGGCCGGTCTGCATGAGGGTCAGCAACTCGAACATCTCGTCAAGCGTGCCGTATCCGCCGGGAAGCAAGACGAATGCGTGCGACTCCTTGACGAAGGCGACCTTGCGCGAGAAGAAGTACTTGTAGTTGATGAGCTTGGGGTCTCCTAGAATCGTCTTGTTGGCCCCAGGCTCCGAGGGGAGCCTTATTCGAAGCCCGAAGCTGGCCTCAGCCCCAGCGCCTTCGTTGCCCGCCGCCATCACACCCGGGCCTCCTCCCGTGATGACCATCCAGCCTCGCTGCACCGCCTTGCGAGCGAATGCCCGGGCTTGCTGGTAAACAGGCGAGCTCTCCTCCACGCGCGCAGTCCCAAAGATCGTCACGCGTCGCACGGATCGGTAGGGGGCGAATACTCGTCCGGTATAGCGAAGTTCCTTGAGAGCCGCCAGTATGAGTTTGAGGTCGGCCTCCGAGGCGTCGTCCCTGAGCAATCGCAACGCAGTGGCGAGCATCTCGGCCACGTACGACGCCTTCTCGAGTGGAGCATCTGGAGCGGCTTCCGCTATGCAGGCTTCAATCAGGCTGTTCAGCTTGTCGTTCGAGAATGCGCCTCGTCGCAAGAGCCGCTCCGGACTCCAGCCCGGGCTCACCCGGTCCCCACGAACCTCTGCTCGCTCGGGAGACGTTCCCGCCTGGAAGTGGGCGTCTGCTCGAGGAGACGTTCCTTGGGGAGGACTGGAGCGACGCTCCTCGCTTTCTGCGGGCTCGGCGGATGGTTCGCCCGCAAGGGTCTCTTCTGGCTCGGGTCTGGCTTCCACGCTCCTCCAATCGGGGTGGCTAAAATGATCGCGCTTCGGACGGGCAATGGAGCACGGTTACCCAGGCGCCGGGCCAGTCGCTGCGCGGGTCTCGAAAGAAGGTAGTCAGGCGGATACGGAGGGAGGGGCAGAGGTGGGGACCGGATCCCGATGAGCGAGGGGGTCTCGCAGCCCGCGCAAGCGCCACACCAGGGAGGAAATGAAGAACTCTCCCGCACTGAAGAGTCGGGCCAGAAGGGTTCTTTGGGAGACACGGTACCAGCTGGCACCAGGGCCGACGCCGAGGAAGTAGCGCAGCCAGCCTCGGCCAGCGAGCCCGAGGCCCGGGTCGAAAAGAAGCCCTTCGAGACGGGCATCTGGCCCATGCTCGTACTGGGCCTTGTCATCGCGGTCGACCAGCTCGACCAGAACATCCTCCGGGGCGTCTTGCGTCAACTGAAGGACGACTTCGGTCTCTCGGACACCGCACTTGGATGGCTGACCTCGGCATTCATCATCGTCCATGCCTTCGTCACGGTCCCGGCGGGCTACGTTGCCGACCGCAGGGTCAGGCGGAAGACCGTCGGCTGGACAGTGATTTTCTGGAGTCTGCTCACCTCGGCGACCGCCGCCGCCCAGAGTTATCTGCACCTCTTCCTTTTCAGGGCGCTGCTCGGCGTTGGCCAGGGCGTCACCGAGCCGTCGGCGAGTTCGCTGATTGCGGACTACTACCCTCCGAGCAGGCGGGGAAGGGCCTTTTCGGTCCAGCAGAACCTCTTCTTCATCGGTGCGGGCCTGGGCCTGGCACTGGGAGGCTTCGTGGGGGAGCGCTTCCACTGGCGGTGGGCATTTCTCATCGCAGGGGTTCCGGGGCTCGTGGTGGCAGCGCTCGTCTATCGACTGAAAGAACCCAGAAGGGGGATGGGCGACAGGATGGCGGTCGGGGCGGTTCACTCGTTCGAAGAGGCTGACGAATCGGAGGTGCGTCCGCTTTTCGAGGAGGGTGTCGGCCGATTCTTCCTGCTGCTCCTCCAGGGCCTCAAGGAGGACATGAAGACGATTCTTGCGATCCCGACGCTGCGGTATTCCCTGGTTGGGGTGTCGGCCTTGCTGTTCACGGTGTACGGGCTGTCCGCCTGGTTGCCCATCTTCTACCAGCGATACTCGCTCATGAGCGAGTCCGGGGCGGCTGGACTCGTGGGCGTCATGCTGGTGGTGGGAGGCGTGGCCGGCACCATCATAGGGGGTAGTGTGGCGGACCGGTACGGGACCAGGATCAAGGGCGGCAGGGTCGTCATCCCTGCCTACTGCATCTTCGCTGCCACGGTGGTCATGTTCTTTTCGTTGCCCAGCGCTCTGGACGGGAGTCTGGTGATGGTCAGGATAGTTCTTCAGCTTGGGGCGATCTTCTTTGTCACCATGGCCATTCCGGCACTACGAGCAGGGCTTTCCGATGCTGTCCCGGCCACTTTGAGGGGCGCGGGCTTTGCGGCCTTCTCGTTGGTTGCGGCGCTTTCTGGGTCCGCAGTCGCGCCCCCTTTGCTGGGCTACCTGGCAGACCGGTTCAACAGCGAGGCGTTCCTCTCACGCCTTGATGCGGTCCTCGAACCCGGCGGGTGGGCCCAGCGCTTCTTGATCACAGGAGAAAATGCGCCCCCTGGCCTACGTCTGGCGTTCTGGGTCGTATTGCCCCCAGTGTTCCTCGGTGCCTACGTCCTTTACAGAGCTCGCCATCACATGGACGAGGACGCTGCAAAGATCCTCAAGGCCGTGGTCGAGGCGATGCAGAAGCAGAAGGAAGAAGAGGAGCGCATGACTGCTAAGGCGGGCTGACCTGGCTTCAAGGGCTGGAGGCGCCAAGCGTGGGAGTGGGAAGTATGGTTCGGAGTAGGAGCGCTGGTGCAGGCGGCCGCGAAGTTTACATAAGATCCCTTATGGGCATTTAGCAATCGGCTGCTCACATCGAGCGAGGGAAGCGACGACGCGGGTCGGCAGCAAGCGTTGGCTCGGTCCCATGCTTGCTAAGTCCAACGGGCGGGGACCAGGGACTGCCGGTCGGTGAGGCCCATCTCGGCCGGAGTAGCCGCCTCTAGGTCCGGGCCAGTTCCGGAAGCCTGCCCTCGACGAAGAGTGATTTGGTAAGGGACCGCTGGAGCTTGCCGCTGGAGGTCTTGGGTATGCTCCCGGGCGGAACGACTACGACGTGGGCTGGTGCCATGCCGAAGAACTCTCTCACCGAGCGGGAGGCCTGGGCCGCTATCTGCGACGCTTGGGGTTGCTGCTTGGTTTCGGCCACGACCACGAACGACTCGCGGCCCTCGCGGCTTCGGAGCGGGAAGGCGACGGTGTTTCCGGGTCTGACACCTGGGACGTGTTCGACGAGTCGCTCTATGTCCTGCGGGTAGATGTTCCGGCCCGCCACTATGATGACGTCCTTCTTGCGGCCGCAGATGACGAGCTCTCCTTCGGCTAGGTACCCGTAGTCCCCTGTGCGGAACCATTCGCCGTCGAATGCTTCCCTTGTCGCCTCGGGATCGTTGAAGTATCCGGGGGTTATGGCAGGCCCGCGGAGTTCGACTTCGCCTACCACCCGCTCCGGGACTTGCTGCCCCTTCTCGTCGACGACCCGGAGCTCTATGCTCGGTACAGGGCGCCCGAGCTTTGCAAGGCGCCTAGACGTCTCCCCCTTCCGGGGCGGCCGGGCCAGGCCTTCCTGCTCGAGGAGGTCTGGTGATACGAGATCCGTCGTCATGCCGGTGCCGGGCTCCGGGAAAGTCGCGGCTATGGTCGCCTCTGCAAGTCCGTAGGCGCAAAAAGGGGCTCCGGGCGAGAGGTGGGCCTTGGCTCCGGCGGCCACGAACGCGTCGACGGTGGCGGGGTCGACGGGCTCGGCTCCGTTGAGGGCGATGCGCCACCGCGTGAGATCGAAATCGCCCCCGGAACGCTCGAGGATCCTGGCAGCGAGGGCGTATGCCGAATTTGGAGCGGCCGAAATGGTCGCCTTGAACTTGGACATCGCCTCGAGCCATTCCCTGGGCCTCAGAAGGAAGTCCTGGGGGGCGCCTACGACGATGTCTATGCCGAAAATCAGCGAGGAGCAGTACAACCCGATCAGTCCCATGTCGTGATAGAGAGGCAACCAGCTCATGAGCCTGTCGTCTGGCTGCAGCTTGGCAGCTTCTGCAGCCCCATCCAGGTTCGAACAGATCATGCGGTGGGTGACGATCACGCCCCGAGGTTCGCCTGTGGACCCAGAGGTGAATTGGAGGACAGCCATCATCTCAGGGGTCACCTCGGGCTGGCTGTAGTGAGGAGCTGGACCTGAGGTCATCTCGCCAAGCGAAACCGGTCGGGGGTCGCCGGGCTGTCGGGGCACGGTGTCCTGCAGCTCGTCCGAGACCAGTAACAGCGCAGGGTCGACCGCTTGGATGCGCCGCCGGGTGGCTTCCACGAAGGCTTCCAGCGAACCGAGCCTCATCGGGAGCGGCATGACCACAACGGTCGCACCGGCCAGCCAGGTACCGGCGATGGCCTGCACGAGCTCTTTCGACGTGGGGCCTAGGATCGCCACCTTTGCACCGGGGCCCACTCCCCTCGCCTGCATGCGAGCAGCCGACGCACGGGCGGCATCTACGAACTTCTCGAACGCCATTTCCTCGTGGCCGCTTCTGGAGAGGAAGACGATGCGCTTTCCGGTGAAGTCGGCGCAGTTGATACGTTCGGTGACGGTATCCGGGGAACGGTCGGACATCTTCCACCTCGTGTCGCTGCCCGTCGACATCCGAGCCAAGGCATCGGAGCAGAGAGTCGCTCCGGTCAGCATTAGACATTGCGCCAGGGCCCGGCGCTACATCTTCCTCAGAGGCGGCTGGACGGCGAACTTCCCTTGCCCGTAGTTCTCGTGCGCTGTCTTTCGAGTTGACATTTTCAACACCAGCTGTCAATTCATAACAGAAGTTACAGCAGGGTAACGTCGCAAGGACTGCTTGCCGATATGCGCAATGGAGGGCAGCGGGGAACCTGCCGAGGAGGTGAAGCGATGGAGCGAATCAAGCGGCTGGCAATGACGGCGGTCGTCGCAGCCGGCGTCCTGGTGGTAGCCGCAATCGCAAATGCCTCGTCGCCTTATTCCAGCGATCCGGAATCCGGAGTCAGCGATGACTTCGTGGTCGCGGAGAGCCCGCTCCCGTCCGAAGAACTCAGCCCCACCGCGGGTGGCGAGGAACAAGAGGACCAGGAGGGTACCGATTCGGATGGCGGCGCCGAGGCCGAGCATCCGGAAAATCACGGTAAGTACGTATCCCAGGTAGCCCACTGCGCGCCGAAGGGTCCGATGCACGGCCGGATGGTCTCGGAGATGGCCAGGACTCACGAAAACGAGGCGGAGAAGGCCGAGGAGCTCTGTCGGAGGGCAGAGGAAGGCGTCTCCCCCGAACCGAGCCCGACTCCGGACACCCCAGAGGGAACTGAAGACGAGGTGACTGACGAGGGCGAAGAGTACGCCCAGAAGCCAGTCAAGTCGGGTGAGGACAGGGAAGGCAAGGGCGAGAACTCCGGAAAGCCCGGCTCGAGGAAGGGGTCCAAGGCAAAGAATTCCCGCAAGTAGGAAGCGACTACCGGGAGTCGAGGGGCCCCGCTCTCCGCTGCCGTGGGGAGCCACTCCGGTGGCGTCAGCACCAGAGATCTTCCGACTCGGGCGAGCCCGATGAAGCTCGAGTGGGCGGGCTGGGAGGCTGCCTGGGTGTTACAGGCAGGGCCCGGTGGACTTGCTCTAGTTGTGACTCCCTGCGGACAGCGTCGCCCCCCTGGTGCCCACGAAGTTCTTGAAGTAGACGGCCCGCTCCACGAAGAACGGCTCTCCGGTCAGGGATTGCAGCCTAATGGAGTAGTCGACGTTCTGACCTAGCTGGAAGCCGACCGGGAAATTGAGGTCCACGGTGACGCGCTGGTCCTTCGGTACCTGGACGACTTGCTGGGTGAACTCTCCCGTGGACGAGGCAATCTCTACATGTACGGTGTTGGTGAGGTCGGCACCGGCCAGTAGCAGGTAAGCCTGCGCACCCCCCAGAACCTCGAAGCCCTCGACGGTCGAGCGGTTGGTGCCTTCGGCGAAGTAGTAGTCGCTGCGACGCTGAACCCTGAAGTCAGAGTAGTTCCACTGGCCCGTTCCCACAGTTCCACCGGAAGCTCCGTTTACGACATTGTCGAAGTACATGGGCCTCTCTGCGAAGAAGGGCTGGCCGCTCAACGAGCGGAACCGTACGGCCGCGTCCTTTTCGGGCCCGGTGATACTTTCCAGCTCTATGGTCACCCTGGTATTGGCAGGCAGGTCGAAGTCCTGGTCGAAAGCGCTCCCCTGGCCGGGCCCCAGCATGAAGGTCCCGCGGACCGTCTGGTCGGTTTCGCTCACCAGGGTGTAGAAAGTCCGGAAGCCTGCCCGTGACGTGCCCTCGGGGAAGACGACGTCCGTTACGGCATCGGGCGGTATTCCTTGACCGTTATGCCCTCCTGAGGTCGAGATCCCGCCCACCGCGGTGGCGTCCCAGTACATCGGACGCTCTGCATAGAAGGGCTTTCCAGAGGGTGAGACGACCTTGGTGGAGACGTCCTTGCCCGGACCTACCTCCGCATTGACGTCGATGGTGATCCGCACACCCTTCGGCAAGAAGATTGTCTTGGTAATCGGTGCCCCCTGGCCTGGCCCGAACATGTAGGTGACGTCGACGTTCTGGTCGTCGCTGGGGCTATAGAGCGTAAGCCACTGCCTGAAGCCCGGCCTGGTAGTACCCTCCGCGAAGAAGTAGGTGTCGTGGGCTGCGGGGCCGGGGTAGATCGAGCGAAATGCGGGGCCTGGGCACGGGGCCGGTGTACAGGATCGGTTCGTCCAGAAATTGCTTTCTCCCGGCGACACGGAGCCATCCGAGGCTCCGATTACCACGCCGTTGTAGTACATGACTCTCTCTGCGAAGAAGACCTTGCCTGCCTGCGAGACGGCCTTTATCGACACGTCCTTGTCCGGGCCCACCTCTCCGTTGACGTCGACGGTCAACCGACTTCTTGGAGGCAGGTGGTAACTACGCACCACGTTGTCGCCCTGGCCCGGACCAAGGGCGTACGTGACGTCGACGTTCTGGGGCACATCCGGCGAGTATAGGGTCAAGTAGGTCTGGAAGCCGGACCTGGTCGTACCCTCGGCGAAGAAGTGGGAGGGCCTGGCGGGGCCGCCTGGAGGACGCGTGTAATAGAAGATGTTTATGGAAGACCGCTCGGACTTCAGTTGCTCGAACGGAATCGTGAACCCGGAGCTGGTCACCCAGAACTTGTCGCTCTGGGGATCCACCGCGACAGCTATGGGGTATTTTCGGGGAACCACCGTCAGGTAGACGGCGTCCGTACGTTCGTCGATAATCGACACCTCTCCAGAGACGTAATTGGAGACGAACACCAGGGCTCTCTTGGGGTCTACGTGAACCCTGCGCGGGTCGATCCCGATGCCCGTCCTTATCGAATACAGCTTCTTCTTCTGGGCCACGTCGACCACGGAGACAGAGTTCTCCACCGGGTTCGGATCGCCCTGAGGGTTCGAAGAGCCGGCAGGTTCGCAGGAGAGAAGGGTGCATGGGTGGGTGACGTAAAGCTTCTTCGTATAAGGATCGAGTGCGATGTCTGCCATCGGGCCCCCGACGTCGATGGTGCCCGAGATGGTGTTGGAATCGCCGTCGATGATTACGATGTCCTTTCTGTTGGGCCTGCCCACGTAGATCTTGTTAGTCAGGTGGTCGACAGCCACACCCGCACCCGAGTCAGAGATATCGATCCTTCCCATGCAGGTACGAGTGTTCCCGTTTATCACCGCCACGTCGTTGTAGTAGAAGGAACCGTAGTTTCCGGGCCTCGGTACGTAGACGCGGTTGGTTACCGGATTGAGGCCTATGTAGACAGGACGTGAGGAGAATCCTGTGTAGCCGGCGGGGCAGTCCAGGCCGATCACCTTTTCGAACTCAGGAGGATTCCCCCCTATGACGCCCGTCAGGACAGCGACGTTGTCCGCCAGTGACCGGGTCATGAAGATCTGGTTCGTGTTGGGGTTGTAGACCATGCGCTCGGGGCGCTTCACGCCGAGGAAGCCGTCTGGGGTCTCCAAGGTGGGTGGGTCGAGAATTCCCATGATGGAGACGTTGGCGAGGGTGTCCGCGTCGTTCACGTAGAACTTGAACTGGTCGGCGTGGAAGCCTCCGACTCCCTGCGTGACGGTATAGAGGAGCCTCTGGCCGGTGACGGTATCGGTCGCGAAGAAGATGTCGACGGGGTTGGAGGTGGCGGCGCAATCGGCTTGTGGGAAGGCAGCGCAGTCGAAGGTCTTGTATTCCGTGACCACGTCCACGTTGGCCTCCGCCGAGGGCGGGCGCAGGGCCGGAAAGAGCGCTGCTGCGACAACCGCTGCGGCTGCGACCAACGGAAACCTTCTCGCTGCTCGTCGAGACACTTCGGGATCGAGCTCCTCGGTTTCTGATCGACCTAGATCGACCTAGTCGGACTCGCTGATGCCTTCGGAATGATAACCGACGCCATGATAGCCGAGATGCTCGCTCTGCCGGGCGCTTCCCGTGGAGGGGTCTCCCTTCCAGAGCGGCTGACCTAGAGCGACGGATTTACCTGCGGGCCTGGTAGGGAAATCCCGTTGCGAATCGAACAGGTGTTCGATTAGGATTCGGCCATGAGCACCATCGCCTACTCGGAAAGCGTCCCGGAGTACCCCTTCGAGAGCAGGTCCTTACGGGGAAGCGGTCTCTCCTCCGTAGGGAACATCCCGCCAGAAAAGGACTCGAAGGGGCGGCATGGGGCCTTATCGGTTACGGGTCTTTCCTCCGGGTCTTACCGGGGGGTCTACCGGGGTAGGTGGGCTCCCGAGAGGCTAGCCATACATGGGCACGAATTCAGCGGCCTCGCTGCCCTCTTCCCCCAGGGGCTCCGACCCGGAAGCACGCTCTTTTTGAGCGGCCCTCGGGGTGGCGGGGCCCTGAGGGTGTGTCTCGAATTCCTGGCGTGGTGGTCGCGCTTTCGGGGGTTTTGCGTTCTGGTCGACCTGGAAGGTGCGGTGTCGCCTGCAGCTGTGGCCTGGAGCGGGGCGGCTCTATCCAGGCTGGTGGTCTTCCGGCCGTCTTCGAGGCCGACCAGCCGCCCCTCCTCTCGCCTGGCTTCTGTCCTGGGGGCCCTCATCGACGGGTTCGAGTCGGTGGCGGTGGTAAGCCACGCTCCCGATCTGGAGGGGAGGGTACTGAGGAAGGCTGTAGCTCGCACCTCGGCCCGGAAAGCGGTGACGTTGTTCGTCTGTTCGGCTCCGGAGTCCTGGCCAGCCGCCTTCGGTCCTTCGGTCAAGGCGTCGATCCGTTGCAGGGCGTGGAAGGCCGACCAGTCGGGGGCTCTCCTGGAGCGCCTCCTCGAGGTACGACTGGCGGAAAGAGGTCTGCCCCGGGAGGTCTACCTCGTGGAAAAGGCGGATTCGTCTCGTCTGGTCAGCGTCGGCAAGGAGGTGCTCTCGTCCGGGTATCGGTCTTTTGCCGGGACGGAAAGCGGTTACGACGGCCAGCCGGGAGTCGTGGTCCATGGCGGGGCTTGAGGAGGGTTTTTGCGCGCTCGCAGTGTCGGGGTGGGACGTCGCCGTGGTAAGGGCTGCCCATCCCGAGCTCGACGGTTCACCCGTGGCGGTGTTGTCGGGCGGGCGCGTCCTCGAGGTCTCCCCAGAGGCTGCTCGTGCAGGGGTTTCCGCTGGGATGACGCCGCGCCAGGCTCACTCCACCCTTCCTTCCGTGGCGACGGTCGAAATCGACGAAGAGCTCTCCATGAGGGCTTTCGTCCCGATAGTGAGGGCACTCTTCGACGTCACGCCCTTCGTCCAGATCGACCGTCCTGGCCGTCTGTTCTTCCCCCTCAAGGGGGTCCTCGGCTTCTACGATTCCTCCAGGGCCCTGGCAGAGCGGGTCCTGGACTCCCTCCCCTCCTCCGGGGTCCTGGCGCCCCGGGCAGACACGGTCCCTTCCGTGGGGATAGGTATGGCTCCGTCCCGGTTCGCATCTTTCCTTGCCGCGCTCGGAGCTGCTCGTGCTTCGGGGTGGATGGTCCTGGACGGGCCGGAGCCGGCAAGACGATTTCTGGCTGCCCTCCCCGTCGAGGTCCTCGGCTACGCCGTGGAGCCCGACGACCCTCACGAGATCGACGTATGGCACCTCCTGGGGATCCGGACATTGGGGGACCTGGCCGGCCTGGATCCCGAATCCCTCTCTGACCGCTTCGGTACCTGGGCGGTCAAGGCCTGGGAGCTGGCGAACGGACGGGACCCGGAGCCTCCCCTACCGGCCGACCCCCCGAGGGGCCTGGCAGCGTCCAGGCACTTCGACCCTCCCCTCAGGGATTTCGAGAGGCTTCTGTTCGCCTGTGGAGAACTGGGGGTCGAGCTGGGTGCAGCTCTGGCCAGAGAGGCGCTTACGTGCAAGTACCTCCGTCTCGACGTGGTCGAGCAGGCCGGGAGGACCACTTCCCTGGCCTGGAGGGTTGACACCTCGGTGGAGGCGGCGGCCCGAAGTTGCAGGTGGCACCTGGAGTCCCTGAGCGTTTCCTCCCCTGTGACCGACTTGCGCCTCTCCCCCCTGGACACCGTCCCCATGCACGGGACCCAGCTGGCCATGGAAGGGCTCTTGGGGGGAGGGCTTTGCGGGGAGGCACAGTGGGATGAGGCGCGGAGGGCCGTGGTCAGGGCCGAGGCGATCCTGGGCGAAGAAGCCGCCTACTTAGTGGATCCCGAGCTCTCGGGCCCCGCAGGGGGACGTCTCCCCCACGAAGAAGCCGGGCTGGTGGCCTTATCCCTGTTCGAGCGACCGCCTTCCTTGCCTTCCTCTCGCTCGATTCCTCCAAGGAGTCGAGCTCCTGGGTCGAGCCCTGGTGCTTGCGGGACCAGGGGGATGTCTCCGCCAGGAGCTCTGCCCCTCCCCTACCCCGTATCGGTTTTCGAAGTGGAGATCACTAGGGACGCCTCACGCGTCCAGGCGACATCGGAGACTGCCTCCGGGCGGAGGAGGGCGTCGTCGACCCCTCCTCGATTGCTGGTCGGCAAGCCCTCCAGAGCGGTGACGCTCGAGCGCAGGAGCAGGCCGGTCGTGGTCCGACGGGGTCCTCGGCGTACCGATCCCCCCGAAAGCGTCGACGGCCTCCCGGTGGTCCAGGCCGCCGGGCCGTGGTCGTACCTGCTCCGGTGGTGGGACGAACGCCGGTCTTTTCGGGGGGAGATGTGGCAAGTGGTGCTCGAGGAAGCGGGAAGCCTGTCGGGGAGGCTGATCTTCAGGGGAGAAGACGGCCTCTGGTACGTGTATGGCGCTTACGATTAGTGGCTAATAAACATGGCATATACGCTCAAATATGCAGAACTTCACTGCCACTCGAACTTCAGCTTCCTGGACGGGGTTAGCGACCCCTCGGAGCTTGCGAAGAGGGCATCCCAGCTCGGGTACTCGGCCCTGGCTATCACGGACCACGGCGGCTTTTACGGTGCGGTGCGCTTTGCCGAGGCCGGGAGGCTTTACTCGCTCCCCACCGTCTTCGGGGCCGAGCTTGCGATTCACGGCGACCCCGCAGACGGCACGCTGATGCTCTACGAAGGGAGCTTGGCGGGCCGGAGTCTCGCTTTCGGTGCGGCCGAACGGAACGTTTCTTTCCGAGACGAGGCAACCGTCCAGGGTCCCCCCGACGAGGGTGAGTCGCCGGGGGCGCACGTTGTGGTCCTGGCCACCGGGCCCTGCGGCTACTCGGCGCTTTCCAGGGTCATATCCAGGGGCAACCTCAGGGGGTCCAAGGGACGTCCTCTCCACCGGCTCTCGGACCTCGTCGGGCTGGAAGCAGACTGCCTCTTCCTTACGGGGGCGTGTCCTCTCTCGATAGACCCGAGGGCCCTTGCGGAGGTGGTCGACCGGTCGCGGGTACTTCTCGAGCTCACCAACGGCTTGACTCCCGAAGACGCGTCTCGCAACGAGGCCAAGAGGACCTTGGCTTCGAGAGAGCACTTCCTAACCGTTGCCACGAACAACGTCCACCACGCGCTGCGAGAAGAGGCCGCCTACGCACAGGCCGTATCGGCCATAAGACGGAAGCGCTCGCTTGAGGACCCGGCGGTCATGCCCTTCCTCTACCCCTCTCCCGAGCGGTACTTGAAGAGTGCCGAGGAGATGGCCGAGCTGGTAGACCCCGAGAGCGTGGGTCGAGCCGGTGACATAGGCGCTTGCATAGCATTCGACCTGTCGCTCGCAGCTCCTCCCCTTCCCCGGTTCGAGACACCCCCGGGGAAGTCGGAAGCCGAGTACCTGCGCGAGCTTGTAGCGAAGGGGGCTGCAGAACGATACCCTCCGCCCGGAAACGAGAAGGCCATGAGCCAGATAGAGCATGAGCTCTCGGTGATCGAGGGACTCGGGTACGAGGGCTACTTCCTCATCGTGTGGGACATAGTCCGGTACTGCCGGGAGGCCGGAATACTCTGTCAGGGGCGCGGCTCGGCGGCGAACTCCGCTGTCTGTTACGCCCTCGGTATAACCAACGCCGATCCGATCGCTCTCGACCTGCTCTTCGAGAGGTTTCTTTCTCCCGAAAGGGACGGGCCTCCCGACATCGATCTCGATATCGAGCACGAGCGCCGGGAGGAGGTCATCCAGTACGTCTATGCAAAGTACGGGAGGAACAGGGCTGCCCAGGTAGCCAACCTCGTCACCTACAGGGAGCGGCTGGCGATACGGGATGCTTCCAGAGCCCTGGGACTCACTCCCGGCCAGTCGGACGCTCTGAGCCGGAGGGTCGGCGGTTTTACAGAGGGAGAACTCGAAGATGCGGTTCGTGAGGCTCGCCTCCCCTCCCCTACTGCCGAACACCTGGTCGAGACGGCGAAAAGGCTGTCGAGGTCCCCGAGGCACCTCGGCATCCACACGGGAGGGATGGTCCTGACCGCCCGGGACGTCTGGGAGGTGTGTCCGGTGGAGTGGGCGTCCAGGCCGGGGAGGACCGTGTTGCAGTGGGACAAGGACGACTGCGCGGCCATGGGTCTCGTCAAGTTCGACCTCCTGGGCCTCGGCATGCTTTCGTGCATCCGTAGGTGTCTCGAGCTGGTCCTCGAGCACAGGGGCATCGAGGTCGACCTTGCCCGCATTCCCCAGGAACCCGAGGTTTACGAGACCATCTCCGCTGCAGACACCATGGGGGTCTTCCAGATCGAGAGCCGGGCGCAGATGGGAGCGCTCCCCCGCGTCCGCCCCCGTTGCTTCTACGACCTGGTGGTCCAGGTTGCCTTGATCCGCCCAGGGCCCATCCAGGGGGAGTCGGTCCATCCTTATATAAGGAGGCGCAGGGGGGAAGAGGCCGTCAGCTACCCACACCCCCTCCTGGAGCCTGCTCTCCGCAAGACCCTGGGAGTGCCGATCTTCCAGGAGCAGCTAATGAGGATAGCCATGGACGCTGCCGGCTTCAGCGCCTCGCAAGCCGACCGGTTGCGCCAGGCTCTCAGCCACAAGCGCAGTCGAGAGAGGCTGGGCGAACTCGAGGAGGAGCTCTTCGAGGGGATGCGCCGCAACGGCATACCCGAGGAGGTGGCCGAGGAGATCTTCAAGAAGCTGCTCGGCTTTGCGGACTTCGGCTTTCCCGAAAGCCATGCGGCCAGTTTCGCCTACCTGGTATATGCCTCGGCCTGGCTGAGGTACCACTACCCTGCCGAGTACCTGTGCGCGATCCTCAATTCCCAACCTATGGGCTTTTACAGCCCCAATTCATTGGTGGCGGACGCCAGACGCCACGGGGTCGAGGTCTTGAACCCCGACGTATGCGAGAGCGAGTACGACTGCACCCTGACCGACCGATCACCTCCTACTCATGCGGGGAAGCCGGTCCTGCTGGGGCTACGGTACATCCGCAATCTGGGTGAGTGCTCTGTCTTGCGGATACTCGAGGCTCGCCAGGGGAACCGTGGCGAGGGGGGACGGGCCTTCTCCGACTTCTACGACTTCGTCGAACGCACCGGCCTGGGGCGGAGGGAGCTCGAATCGCTTGCTATGGCGGGGGCGCTGGAATCGCTCGGGATCTCCAGGACGGAAGGGCTCTGGCGGGCAGGAACTGCCTCCAGGCTCGGCAGCCGAGGAAGGACCGGCCGTGATGTCGGCCCGGCTCCAGGGTCCCAACTGCGGCTGCCCCGCATTGGAAGCGAGGTCCGCTTTCCAGCGGGGCTGCGGGAGATGTCTCCCCTGCACAAGGTGGCTGCCGAGCTGTGGGCCATGGGCATCTCTCCCGATTCGCACCTGATGAACCACTACCGGCCGCTCTTCACGAGCAGGGGAATATGTTCGGTTGCGGAGGCGCTCCGGATGCCGGACAGGACGCGCGTGCGCGTAGCGGGCGTGATCACCCACAAGCAGAGACCATCCACCGCTGGAGGCACGCTCTTCTTGAACCTGGAAGACGAGACGGGAACCCTGAACGTGATCGTCGACAAGAAGACGTTCGCAAAGCATACCGATACCCTGGTCGATGCCAGGTCGGTCCTCGTCGAGGGCGTACTGGAGAAGCGCCACGGCTCCGCGAACCTGATAGCAGGCCGAATCGAGAACCTCCGTCTCGCCGCCGCGCTGCCCTCGAGAGACTTCAGGTAAATCCGCTGGTTTCCACTCCGGTCCGGCCGGCAAAGCATGGCTACACTACATCGCGAGCACCCTTTCCGGGCGCCCGTAGCTCAGCTGGTCAGAGCAGCGGACTCATAATCCGTCGGTCGCAGGTTCGAGTCCTGCCGGGCGCACCAACAGCCATCGGGGGCAATGATTCTTTCTCCGGACCGCAAACCACTCGTGGGTCGGGGGTACCGTCGGGCTCTTTTCGGCATCTTGGTTGCCGGGTCTGTCCTTTGCCCTCCCCACGGATTCGACGGGGTCGGTCGTCTCGTAGAACCTCGCGACTGTCCCCACCGTCGCAAGCTGCACCTTGCTCCTGGATTCGACGGTGCGCCTGAAACCCGCGCCAGGCGTGGTAGCCTTTCGACACCGAGTGGGCTTTTTCCAAGGAACCGACCCCCGAGTTGAGATCGACCCATTCTGGAGGCGAGTCTTCAAGAGACGGCACCGCCGTGGGCTCTCGAATCCCGCCTGAAGTGCCCCCTGAAGACATAGAGAGCCAGCGGATCGACGAGCACCTCTACGCCGGGTGGCTAACCCAGATCGTCAACCCGACCACCCCGGATCCCGAGATCGAACTACCGGTGGGGTCGCGGCTCGAAGGTCTCGCCGCGGAGCCGGAACCGGAGGCGGAACCCGTCGCCTACGGGCGCTCTCGACCGAGTGACCTGCTGGCCGGGAGCCCCGTTGAAGCGAAGGAGGCACCGGTTTCCCTCTATAGGGTCCTTTTGGTCGGGACGTCGTTGACTTTGCTGGTGCTGGGGGCACTCACTTACCAGTTATGGATCCCAGAGCGCCGAGCGGAGAGTTATCGGGCCAGGATGGCAGCAGCCTTCGGCGAGCTGGAGGAGTTCAGCCGGCGTCACGAAGAGCTGCTGGGCGCCCGCCGGCCGCCTGACTGGCGTCAGGCAGCAGATGCAGGCAGGGCTTCGCTGGCGGGGGTGGTGACTTTCAGGCGTTTAGTCGCAGAGGAACCCCCGCGCCGCCTGCCGTTGACCGTCTATCCGGGAGACCCCGACCCGGCCCGACTAAGAGCAGAGGCGATCTCCCTGGCGCAGGCGCTCGATCCTCTCTACACAGAGGCTCAGTCCCGCATCGCCCTGTACGCGACCCTCGCTGACTACGCCGACCACATCCGAATCGTCGACTCAGTCCTTGTGGAGGACGGCTTAGAAGGAAGCGATCGGTCGGTGGTGTTCAAGGGCGTACTCTCGAACCTCGAGTCGGTACGAGCGAGTCTGGTCTCCTCCGGTGTGCCCTCGGGCTGCGAGGAGCTGTACGGTGCAAGCCTCAACTCGCTCGAAGAGCTGATCTCTGCGATCAGGCCGTTGGTCGCCGGACAATCGCTTCCAACCGATAACAGCGCTCCGGCGGCGCACGACCTGGCACCCCTCTCGACTGCGATCGCCAGGGCAACGGCCGCTCTCGATTCGCCGATCAGGGAAGCGCTGCCCCCCTCTACGATCGAGAACTTCCGACGCCGCCACGACGACTTCGCGGCGCGCTACGTTGCCTGAGGTCTAACCGGGGCCACGGCGCGAGCCCATGCATCCTGCGATGCCCTGACGAGGTGTCGTCACAGGTGCTGAAGTCCCGTTCATGTGCCTGTTCGGCTACGCGCGCGCAACCGCGCCTTCGGCATCAACAGGTGGAGAACCCGCACGACTGGCACTTCCCGCAGCCCTCGCCAAAGACATAGCTGTATTCCTGGCACTCCGGACATATTTCCATGAGGCCGGAATGCTCGGGCTGCTGAGCTGGAATTGGTGCTGGATCCTCAGCCTGCCGGTGACTGGCCGGCGTACCAGCTGTGGTGACACCGTGAGTGACCGTAGTCGCCCCGGCGCTCGCTGACGCTCCTGATGTGCTTCCGTTTCCGTTCGTGCCGCCCAGGTAGTGGCGCTCCAGCAACTTGGCAAGCGCATCGGGGGCCGAGAAGACCCTCTTTTCGCCGAAGCCGATAGAACTCCGACCCCCTATTCCTTTGAGCTGGTCGACGACCAGGCGTAGCGGTATTCCGCACCGCAGCCCCAGACTGATCTGGCGTCCGAGAGCCTCGGAGAACGCCGCAAGGTCCGAGCCGGCCTTGCCGAAGACTATGAACACCTCGAAGGGCAGTCCGTCCACCTCGGTAACGAAGACGTTCATGATGCCGAGAGGGGTCGGGACCCGGAAGCGCCGTGCAGCTAGACCGTGCTCGCTCTCGGGAACGCGCCTCGGATAGACCTGGGGCGGCTCGGTCACGACGATAGCGTCGGGAGCAAGGACACTCTGGGTGTCGGTGGCGCGACCCTGCTCGGTCATACCGGGGCCGCTGCTCGCCGGGCCGCCCCCCTCCCTTTCGAGGGGCTCACTTGTGCTCGAGTCCTTGGGTATTCCGACGTTCAGCACTTGCCATTCCTTGGACCCGTCCCTGTAGATAGTGACCCCCTTGCAGCCGAGCTCGTACGCGAGGAAGTACACCTTGGCCACGTCTTCGGGGGTGGCATGGTGTGGGAAATTGACGGTTTTGGAGACGGCGTTGTCGGTGTATTTCTGGAATGCAGCCTGGTGGCGAATGTGCCACTCGGGCGCGATCTCGTGAGAGGTGACGAAGATATCTCGGTACTTCTTGGGCACTGACTCGATCGACCTGACTCCACCCTTTTCGATGATCTGGGCGATTAGGTCGTCGGAGTAGAACCCTTCCCGGCGAGCTACGGTCTCGAAGTAGGGATCGATCTCGACAAGCTGCTCCCCGTCAAGAACCTTCCTGTAGTAGGCCAGGGCGAAGAGAGGCTCGATGCCCGACGAGCATCCCGCGATTATCGATATTGTCCCGGTGGGAGCGATCGTGGTTCGAGTGGCATTGCGCATCGGGCGACCGATCTCTTCGTAGTAGGAACCTTTCCAGTTAGGGAAGGTCCCTCGCTCGGCCGCCATCTGCTCGCTGGCCTTGTCTGCTTCGCTCTGGATAAAGGACATAATTTCTTCCCCTAGCGAGACTGCCTTGTCGGAGTCGTAGGGGATTTCCATTCGGAACAGCAGGTCGGCCCAACCCATGACGCCAAGGCCGATCTTGCGGTTTCCTTCCCGGGTGATCTTCGCGATCTGTTCGACCGGATACCGGTTCATCTCGATTACGTTGTCTAGAAAGCGCACGCCGTCGTGAACCGTCGCGCTCAGCGCCTCCCAGTCGATCTCTCCGGAGGCCTCGTCAAGGAAGAGCGAAAGGTTGATCGAAGCGAGGTTGCAGGATTCGTACGGAAGGAGGGGCTGCTCTCCGCAGGGATTTGTCGCCTCGATAGTGCCGACGTGCGGCGTCGGGTTGGTGCGAGGCTCGTTCATCCTGTCGATGAAGACGATTCCGGGATCCCCGTTCTTCCAGGCAGAGTGCACGATCTTGTCGAAGACTTCTCTGGCGGAAAGCCTGGCGACCACCTCGCCGTTGCGGGGATTGACCAGGTCGTAGTCCTCTCCCCTGATCACCTTTTCCATGAACGATTCGTCTATTGCCACCGAGATGTTGAAGTTGGTGATCAGGTTGTCCGAGGCGTGCTTGCAGGTGATGAAGTCGAGAATGTCGGGGTGGTCTACCCGGAGGATTCCCATGTTGGCACCGCGCCTCGTCCCGCCCTGCTTGACGTGCTCTGTTGCCGCGTCGTACACGGACATGAAGCTGACCGGCCCAGAAGCTACACCGTGGGTGGAGTTGACCCGGTCGTTCTTGGGGCGGATGCGAGAGAAGGCGAAGCCTGTCCCACCGCCGCTTTTGTGGATGATCGCGGTGTGCTTGAGAGTCTCGAAGATCGAGTCCATCGAGTCGTCGACGGGAAGTACGAAGCAGGCCGAGAGCTGCTGGAGGTCTCGGCCTGCATTCATCAAAGTGGGCGAGTTGGGCATGAATACACGGGTTGCCATCATCGTGTAGAATCTCTCCGCCCACTTGCCGACGTCTTGGGGCGAGCCGAACTTCTCCTCTGCCGAGGCTATGTTTAGGGCGACTCGCCAGAACATCTGGGCGGGAGTCTCGGTCGGGTTACCGTTCTCGTCTTTCTTCAGGTACCGCTTCTCGAGTACTCGGAGGGCATTTTCGGTCAGGTCTGGCTCGATTGCCGGGATGGCTGCGGCGTAGGCGGTGGTTGGCTGGGTCATGTTTGCCTCCTTCTGACAGCGAGAGCTTCGGAATTCCTGGTCCAGAGATGCAGACTGCGACGGGCTCTACTGATCCCGACTCGAGGACTGCCCTGGCAGGCCGGTGCCGACAAGCCGGCCAAGGCGGTCCAGTTCGTCAAAGAAGTCGTTCGGGTCACCAAAGCGCTTGTAGACCGACGCGAACCGCATGTATGCCACCCCGTCGAGTTCGGCCAGCCTTTCCAGCACTGCATCGCCAAGGGCTTTCGAAGTGACCTGGCCTCCGGATTCGGCGAGGACGGAGTCTTCGATGTCCTGAGCAATCGAGTCGACGACCTCTGACGGGATGGGCCTGTTCGCGCAGGCCTTCTGGATTCCTACCACCAGCTTCTGGCGCTCGAATGGTTCTGTCCGGCCATCTCTCTTCAGGACCAGTACTTCTCTGGGAGCCGCGCGCTCGTAAGTGGTGAATCTGGCGCCACATGCCTCGCACGAGCGTCGACGTCGGATTACAGAGGAGTCGGCTATTTCCCTTGTCTCTATGACGCGGTCCGCGTTTTGTGAGCAGTGCGGACATCGCATTTACGGCACCTCCTATCCGCTCGCTGGCGTTTGTCTGTGACGCCCCAGGTGGCCTGCTGCGGTGGTGGTCCGAGGGCCATCGGATCCCATGGCGGAAAGCCAGAGACGGTAACCTCAGACCTGGCAGTCGCCCCCGATCCCGGCACCAGACCCTATATCTAGAGGCTGGGTAGAGCTTACGCCATAGATCTACGAATATCAAGCATGAAATTCGGTCCTTGTAATTTTCCCCAGCTTTTCTACCAGTTTTCCCTTCCACGGATCGCGGCCCTCAAGAGGCTGGACTGCGAGCGTTCCTTGCCCGCCTATCCTCCTCCCCAGCAGGCCGTCCGCTCTGGAACTACCAGAACGGTCCCTACAGAAAGCGGCCCCCCGTCAAGCCCGTTTACTCTCTGGATCGCCATTACTCCGCACCTGGGGTCTGTCTCGGGAAAGTACCGACGGGCGATCGCCCAGAGCGTCTCCCCTGGCCTTACGGTGTGAGTGTGCCTGGCAGTACCGGCCGCGCCTTGCTCGTGCGGAATCTGCGGCGATGCGGCCCAAGTCGAGCCGGGTGGCAAAGTAGGGTCGACCGCCTTGGCCGCGGCGGATGCCGGTAAGCGACCAGGCCACGGACCGAGAGACGCCAACGTTGCGAGAGCCACTGCGATCACGGCCGCCCGCCTCGATCCGGATCTTGGCCGGGAGCATTCGTCGCCGTTTGGAGGCTCGGTCGTCCGAGAATCGACAGTCGAGCGGTCTCTACGTTCCACCTTCCACCCCCTGTTGCTGGCCCGTCGTGCTCCAATTCAAGTCGGTGGAGCTCGTGAGTGGATCGTACAGGTGTTCGACCAAAGGCTATAGTCGGGGTACGACAATTTCGGTAGAGATGCCCTCCTGCAGATCGCAATTCCCTTGTGAGCTGCACATTCGACAGTACCCAGAAACAGGAAGGCGAGGTGTCGAACAGAACGGGTGTTTGATTTTCTGGCCGTTTCTTGATACTGATGGAACTGTGCTAATGCACCTGGGCAGAGCGTCTGGTGGGACTCGGCACGCCCGCCACGTGAGCAGGGACCAGCTGTCTGCCCGTTTGGCTTGGACGGTGCACGGAGGATGTCTCGGCTGTGAAGAAGGCTCGATCCAGGACGACCGAGTCGAGAACAGGCGCAGGCGAAGCCACCTCGTCCGAATTGACTCCCCGCCAGAGGCAAATCCTGGACTTCATAGACAGTTACAGACAGGCCAAGGGCTTCCCTCCCACCGTCCGCGAAATCCAGAAGGCAGTCGGTTTACACAGCACTTCGTCGGTGCACGCCCAGCTCAAGAACCTTGAAAGTTCGGGCCACATCGTGAGGGAGCCTTCCAAGCCCCGCGCACTCGGACTGTCCCGGGAGGAGTCGACAGCACAGCAGTCGTGGGGTCACCGACCGGCCTCGGAGGATGCACTCGGTGTAGGCGCGGCGCGTCGAGGGGATAACCCTGCTGCTCTGGTGCCGCTCGTTGGCAGGGTCGCTGCCGGTAGCCTTGTGGAAGCCATCGAGAGTCCGGACGATCTGCTGGCTGTCCAGTGGGATCTGTTCCCAGAGGTGCGGCTGGAGGATGTGGAGACCGGTCGACTCTTCGTTCTGCGGATCAAGGGAGACTCCATGGTCGGGGCAGGAATTCACGACAACGACCTGGTTCTGGTACGGCGCCAGCCCACCGCCCGCTCAGGGGAGGTCGTCGTCGCTCTAATTGGCGGCGAGGCGACCGTGAAGCGCCTGCGGATTTCCCGTTCCAAGGTGACGCTGGAGGCGGAGAACCCGTTTTACGACCCGATCGAGATAGACCCCGCCGAGCTGGAAATAGTCGGAAAGGTCGTAGGCCTGATCAGAACAAGTATCGGTGCCTCATGAAGCCTGCGTTGCAGCGGGTAGGCCCGAGCCTGTTATCTGACCGGTCTGCGGTTCTGCATGGGCCGGCAGGCCGGAGCATGTTGCAGATGCATCGCTCTCTGCGAGGCTGGCCCGGTCGGGCTGATCTCCGAAAACGAGAGAGGCCATTGCGCGCTTCAGCTCTGCCAGCCCATCACCCTGTCGAGCGGAGACGAGCACGTATGGCAGTCCGGAGCTCCCGGACGCCTGCAGGAATCGCTCGAGGTTAGCGCTGGCCGGCCCCTCGTCCTTGCCCCATCCTGGTAGCCCGTCGAGCTTGTCAGTCTTGTTGAGGGCGAGTAGCTCAGGAATGTGGGTGGCGCCGATGTCATGGAGAATCTCCCTCACAGCCCTGGCCTGGAAGGCAGCGTCTTTACGGGAGATGTCTACCACGTGCACCAGCAGGCGTGCCCCAAGCACCTCGTCCAGTGTCGCCTTGAAGGCGCTGACAAGTTCGGGCGGGAGATCTCTCACAAAGCCTACCGTGTCTGTGACGAGCAAGCTCTGTTTCCACTCTGGCAAGTACGTCCTTCCTGTACGGGGGTCGAGTGTCGAGAAGAGCTTGTCCTCTACCGGGACCTCAGCTCCCGTCAGGGAATGCAAGAGCGTCGACTTGCCGGCGTTCGCGTAACCGACCAGCGCTACCACAGGAATCCCCGATCGCTGGCGCCTCTTGCGATTCTGGGTACGGGTCCGATCAAGTCTCTGCAGCTGCCGGGAAAGTCGCGAGATCTGCTGCCGAATCCGTCGCCGGTCTTCTTCGAGCTTCTGTTCCCCTGGACCTCTGGTTCCGATGCCACCGCCCAGTCTCGACAGGCTTGTTCCACCTCCGACAAGCCGGCCCAGCCGGTACTGCAGCTGCGCCACTCGAACCTGCAGCTTTCCCTCGGCGGTGCGCGCGTGCTGGGCGAATATGTCGAGGATGACTGTCGTTCGCTCGATTACTTTCAACCCGGTGAGTCGGGCGAGCTCCGCTTCCTGGGTCGGACGGAGGTCACCGTCGACCACCAGAGTCGAGGCCCCCTCACGAGCAGCCAGTTCGCGGATTTCCCGGACCTTTCCCTTCCCGAAGTAGGTGGCGGGATCGGGAGCGTTTCGGCGCTGGACGACTCTTCCTACTGCCTCGCCGCCGGCGGTGGTCACGAGGCTGGCGAGCTCGTCGAGAGAGTTTTCCTCGTCTCCGAGACGCCGGGCGCCTGTGTCCAGAGCGGCAAGAATGCACTTCTCCATCAGCGCTCCTGTACCAGCACCCTGGACATCCGCTCGATTCCCTCCTCGATCCTCCGGTCCTCCAAGGTGACTGAAAAGCGCACGTACCCCTCGCCGCACGACCCGTATCCCGCGCCTGGTACCACTACCACGTCGGCCTGTTCCAACAGGGAGTCGGCGAACTCGCCTGAGGTCGTCCCTTCTGGAAGTCGGGCCCACACGTATAGCGTCGCCCGGGGATACTCGATCCAGCTCCATCCGATATCCCTGAGCCCGTCGACGATCGCCCTCCTGCGGCGGCCGTAGACCTCCCTGGCGTGCTCGACGAAATCCCAGGGACCGGTGAGCGCAGCCACCGCCGCCTTCTGCAAGGCGCCGAATATTCCGGAATCGATGTTCGTCTTGATCTGTCCCAGCGCGGCAATTGCCTCCGCGTTTCCTACCGCCATCCCCACTCGCCATCCCGCCATAGAGAAAGTCTTCGACAGGGAGTGAAACTCGATGGCCACATCCCTGGCTCCCTCGACCTCGAGGATCGACGGGGCGACGAACCCGTCAAAGGTGATCTCCGCATAGGCGTTGTCGTGAGCCACAAGAAGGTCGTGTCTCTTTGCGAAACGGACGACTTCCCCGAAAAAGTCCCGATCTGCAACGGCCGCACATGGGTTGTTCGGGTAGTTCAGCCAGAGGATGCGAGCCCTCTCGAGCACTTCCTCGGGAATACGTGACAGGTCAGGACGAAAGCCCCGTTCGGCGAGGAGCGGTACCGGATGGACCTCGGCTCCGCTGATAAGGCTCGCCATCTGATAAACGGGATATGCGGGGTCTGGAACAAGAACCACATCTCGCTCCGAGCAGACCGCCAGCGGCAAGTGCGCGATACCTTCCTTGGACCCGATCAGGGCAAGGACCTCGGTGGCCGGGTCGACCTGTACTCCGAATCGCCTATGGAAGTACTCAGCGAAGGCATCTCTCAGCTCGGGGGAGCCCTTGTAGGAGGGGTACCTGTGTACCTGGGGGTCGTCCAGGGCCGAGACCAGCACACGCTTTACGTGTTCGGGAGGCGGGATGTCGGGATCGCCCACCGCAAAGCTGATCACGTCCGCGCCGGCTGCCACGCGCTCCTCGATCTTCTGGTCCAGGGTGGCGAACAGGTACGGCGGGATCTTCTTCAAGCGGTCCGAGCACTTCACCTACACCTCCTCGTGGTTCGGGTATGCCAGTGTGGCGAGGTCAAGCTCACCTTCGAAGACCTGGACGGCCGGCCCCTCGAGGGTGACTGACTCCTCGCCCCAGACAACCGTGAGGGTGCCCCCCGGGAACTGAAGAGAGGCGCGCCGCTCCCCACGGTGCCCGCCAGGAGCGTCGACTGCGCCCACGGACTTCGACTCCTGCAAGAACAGGGCGACGACACCGGCCGCGCAGGCTCCGGTCCCGCAGGACAGCGTCTCCCCCACGCCGCGCTCCCAGACCCTGGCTTCGAAGACGTCGCCCTTCGGTGCTATGAACTCGACATTGACCCCGTTCTTAAAAGCACGGTGGCGCTCGACCAACGGGCCCAGCACACGTACCTCTTCGGCGAGTGACGCTACCATTGGCGAGTCCCGTACGACGACGGCATGGGGGTTCCCCATACTTACGACAAAGGCCTCGACGTGGATTCCGGTCCCCTGGGGCGCGTCTCGGCCCAAATCGAGACGCAGGGCGGCCGGGCGCGTTTGGGTCGAAGGCTGCAGGACCTCGACGCCGCCTTCGGTAGGCTCGACCCCAATCGACTTCAGGTCGAACCCGGGCAGACCCATATCTACCGCATAGCGCCCTTCTCCGACCCGCCGCACCAGTTTGAGGCCGGCCCTGGTTCCCACCGGGATCTCGGGACCGTCTACTATGCCCCGTTCGTGGAGGAAGTGCGCGACGCATCTCACGCCGTTGCCGCACATCTCGGCGATGGAGCCGTCCGCGTTCCTGTAGTCCATGAAGAAGCACGGTAGGCCGTCGGGACTCTCGTAAGAATTCGACCGGACGACTCTCAGTAGCCCGTCGGCCCCGACACCCCGACGCCGGTCGCACAAGGCTCTCACGGTCGCGGCATCGAGGGCGAGCTCGTCGTCGGGGTCGAAAACAAGCACGAAGTCGTTTCCCGCGCCGTGCATTTTGGTGAAGCGGACGACGGAGCCCCACATTGAAGCGGGGTCTGTCCGTTCAGGGCAGTTTGTCATCTTGTTCCGGGGGCTGTGCCAGGCCTGTCAGAGATCGGGTGGAAGTCGCTCGCGCTGGTTTCGCAGGGGGTGCCTCCAACTTCCTGAGCACGTATTCCCTTGTGAACCTCGCGGTGGACTCGGGATCGGATGCGCAAACCCAGCAAAGACGCCTATCCCTCCTGAACCAGGCTTTCTGGCGTCTCGCCAGTGCCCAGGTGGCAGCAGCGATTGCCTCTACGAGTTCTGATTTCCCAGCACCTCTGGCAAGTCCGTCCTTGACCTGGCGGTACCCAATGGCCCTCGCAACCGATGGGGCCGGCCTCTTGCGGTCGTCCGAGAACAGGGCCCTGACCTCTTCAACTAGTCCTCGGTCTAGCATCTCCTCGGCTCTGCGTCGGATGGCCGCCTTGTGAGCGGCTCGCGGTAACGAGATTCCGACGCCGACAAGGGGCAGCCCTCCCCCGAGGTACGCTGCGACTCCCCGGTACCATCCTTGCGGATCCCTGCCTTGCCTGAGTCTCGCTTCGACAACCTCCACAGCCCGCAGGAGCCGCCTCGGGTTTTCCGTGTCTATCGAGAACAGGACCGACGGTGCGACTTCGCGCAGCCGCCGGCGCAGCCCCTCGATACCCTCCGACTCGAATAAAGCCTCCACTTCCCTGCGAATCCGGCGGTCTGGCGGCTGTAGTGGAAGGTCGGTCGTGAGGGCAAGGTAGTAAAGCGGCGATCCCCCCACCACTATCGCGGGTTTTCCTGCCCGGCGGATCTCGAGGATCGACTTCCTTGCCACCTGTCTGTACCAGCCCGCACTGGCCTCCTCCCAGGGGTCGAGGACATCGACCATGTGGTGCGGGACCTCTCGGCGCCACTGGGGTGGCGGCTTGGCACTGCCCACATCGAGCCGTCGGTAAAGCTGGACCGAGTCCACGGATACGATCTCGGCTCCGAGCTCTTTGGCCAACCCGAAGGCGATCTCGGACTTGCCCGTGGCCGTCGGGCCGACGATGGCGATTACCGGAGGGTCGCCTCGCGAGAGTTCTAGGCTCTCGACACGAGGCGCCAGGCCGGCAAGGGTGGCTGCGCTAGCCGTCACGCCGGTCCGCCACCTCTGGGTAACCGAGCAGTCTTCCCGAATACCGCCGGAAGGGGGCGACCCAGATTGAAGGCTTTTGGGTCTTCGCTATCCCCAACCTGGCCGCAACACGGTCGAGAAGCGCCGAATGGTCGAGGCATCCGTCGTGGAGGTCATCGCTGCTGAGTCGGTGCGCGGTGTCGGGCTGGGCGCTCGTGGCACCTGCTTCCTGCACCGAAGCCCACTCAGTATGGACCGAAGCAAGGCCGAGTGGCGGGGCCACTACGACGGAGGTCGTTCCCCAGACTGCCTCAAGGTATACGGGAGGGTCCATGGCATCAAGGGCCTGGAGGCTGACGTCAAGGTGGTCCGACTTCTCGGGGGTATCCAGTACGTCCACCACTGCCTCTAGGGCCGGCAGCTCGTCGCTGCGAAGGGGCGAGAACCTCGGGTCATTGAAGGCAGCCTGCAGGCCGGACCAAACCAGCTCCCTGCCAGCATTACGGTGAAGTGGGCGAAACGTGCCAATGCATCCTCTGAGCGATCCATTCTTGACGAGGGTGACGAAAACGCCGTGGCGCTCGCGCAGCTCTTCAGCGACGTTGTCCGGTTCGAGTTCCAGGAACCGATCTTCGAAGGCAGCTTCGTACACGTCTCTGAGTAGCTGGAGTGGATCTGCGTAGACCGTGTCGGCGGGGACGAAGCTCATCCTCGGAAACTCGCCAGCGTCCCATCGAGATGGTGTGGCCCCGCGTCGGTCACTTCGACATCTACGAGCATCCCGGCCCGAAGAGCGAACTCACCCCGCCCCTCTCCGGCTCCGACGTCGAAAACGGCAGTCTTTCCCTGCCTGGTCTTGCCCTGGAGCCTACCCTCGCCTCTTTGTGCTGGCCCCTCCACGAGCACCTCTTCGACCTTGCCGATACGCGCTCGATGGGCCTGGAAGCTCAATTCCTCCACTGTCGCGACAAGCCGGTCGAAGCGTTCCCTGAGGACTTCCTTGGGAATGTCGTAGTCCATCTCGGCCGCCGCAGTACCGGGGCGGGGAGAGTAGACGAACATATAGGCCCCGTCGTATCGAGCCTCCCTGACCACCTGCAGGGTCGCCTCGAAGTCGTCCTCCGTCTCTCCGGGAAATCCCACGATGATGTCCGTGGTGACTGCCAGATCGTCGACTGCGGCTCTTGCTGCCTCCAGCTTTTGCAGGTACCGCTCGGCGGTGTAGCCGCGGTGCATGGCACTGAGGATGCGATCCGAGCCAGATTGCAAAGGTAAGTGGAGCTGGGGCATCACCTTCTCGCACTCGGCCATCGCAGCGATCGTGTCGGCGCCCAGGTCTTTTGGATGGGGGCTCGTGAAACGAATGCGCTTGATCCCTTCCACACGATTCAAATCGCGCAGTAGTTTCGCGAAGATCGGCTTCCTTCCGTCCAGCCTGAGATCCCTTCCGTAGGAATTGACGTTCTGCCCAAGCAAGGTGACCTCGACCACTCCGTCCTTGGCCAACGCCTCGACCTCGGCCACGATTTCTGCGGGGTGCCTCGAGCGCTCGGGCCCCCTCACCTTCGGCACTATGCAGAAAGTGCAGGAGTTGTCGCAGCCCACCGAGATTGTGACCCATGCAGAATGAGACTTTTCCCTTCGAGAGGGGAGGTCGAACGGAAGAGATACGTCTCGAGGGTCGGGCGGAGCGTCGAATATCTCGCAGACCGGGGATCCATCTCGCTCGCGGGCTTCAAGGAGCTGGGGCAGTCTGGACACGTTGTAGGTTCCGAACACTATATCGAGATGGGGAGCTCGCTGGAGCAACGATGAACCGTCCTTCTGGGCGAGGCAGCCACCCACCGCGATCCGCATGCGCGGGTTCCGGTTCTTGTAGGGCTTGAGCGACGCCAGGCTGCCGTACAGCCTCTGGTCGGCGTTCTCCCGCACGCAGCAGGTGTTGAAGACGACGAGATCGGCGGCTGCTTCCGAGTCGGCCCTCACGAAGCCCTGCTCCTCGAGCAGCCCTGCAATGCGCTCGGAGTCGTGGAAGTTCATCTGACAGCCATAGGTCCTGACAAAGTAGCGCCCCCTGGGCGAGGGCACTGCCCCTGCCTCGACGGCTGTCGGGTGGGACATCGTCAGGCTGGAGGAATCGAAGGGCGAGGCGCCGGGTCGGGGGAAATCGGGCGCGATCGGATCCGAGGGCCTACCGAGTCTCACCGCTACTGGGGAAGGCGCCCGTTGGAAGTCTCGGACGCCCGGAACTCCCGTATCACGGTGACCCGCACGTTGTTCGGAAATAGCCCCTCGCTTTCGATGTCCTTGACCAGTTCTTGAGCCAGAAGAATCGCACCCGTATCGTCGACCGTGTACGGGTCGACGATCACGCGAATTTCATGTCCTCCCTGGAAGGCGTAGGCGTCCCGCACTCCTCGATGCTCCCTGCAGATGCGTTCGAGGTCTTCGAGTCTCCTCAAGTAGTGATCCCTCGACCCTCCGTTTCGTGCACCAGGGCGCCCACCGCTGAGGTGGTCCACGACCTGGACGATCACCGCGTCTACAGTTCGGGGCTCGACCTCGTTGTGGTGGGCTTCTATAGCGTGGCACACCGCTTCGGACTCGCCGTGGCGCCTGGCGAACCACGCCCCTACCGAAGCATGGCTGCCCTGGTGGACGTGTCGGAGGCCTTTACCGAGGTCGTGCAGGAGGGCGCCTCGAGTCGCCGCAGTGGGGTCTATCTGAAGCTCCTCTGCCACCATGCGAGCCAGGCGGGCGCACTCCTTCAGGTGTTCAAGGACGTTCTGACCCATCGAATCTCTGAGCTTGAGAGAGCCGAGGACTCTCACGATCTCCTTGTTCATGTCGGTGAAGCCGAACTCTTGGACGGCGCGTTCTCCCTCCTCGAACAGCTCGCGGTCGAGTTTTCGCGTGACGCGCTCGTAGATGGCTTCTATGCGATTCGGCTGGATCCTTCCGTCGGCTACCAGTTCCTCCAGGCACAACCTGGCCCGCTCCCGTCTGAGCGGATCGTGCGAGGAGATTACGACCGTGTCGGAGGACTCCTCCAGCTCGAGGTTGACGCCGGTTACCGACTCGAAGGTCCTGATGTTCCGGCCATCCTTGCCGATAATCCGGGCCTTGTAGTCCTCGGATGGGAGCCGAACTACAGCCAGCGGCAGGGTCTGGACGACGTCCGACGCCAGTCTCTGCATGGCGGTGACCAGGATCTGGGCTGCTCGGATATCGGCCTCCTCCTTGACCCGCTCGGTCATCTTGCGCAACTGGTCCGCGTAGTCGCGCTTGACCTCCTCGAGGAGGTGCCGTCGGAGGTCTTCCCTGGCTTCATGCCGCGAGATGCCGGCTAGTCTCGACAGCTCCTCCTTGAGGAGCTCGGCTCGTTCGGTGTTCGCGGTACCCAACGCCAGAATCCGGGCCTCTTCGGCTCTGACCAGGCGGAGCCTCTGCTCGAGCTCGCGCTCCCGCCGCTGGAGAGCGGTCTCGGCCTGAGCGAGCTCCTCTCTGCGTATCCGGGCCTCTTCACGAAACGCCTCCACATACGAGCGCGCCTGCTCGTAGAGGCGGGCGCGCTCCTCATCGAGCCTGGAGCGTTCGGCTGCAAGGGCTTCCTGGTGCTTGCGGAATTCCGCTGCCTGCCGCTCGGCTGTGCGATAGAGCTCGCCCCGCTCCTTCTGTAACTGGAGCCGCTCACCCTGGAGTTTCTGAAGCTCCTCGGCGAGCTTCTGGCGCGTCGCTGCCAGCTGCTGGGCTTCCGCCAGCAGTCGCTCCCTCTCGTCCACGAGCTTGAAGTCGTCGGCAGTCATCCTGGTCCGCGTCCTGGTGTGCCGAGGCAGGCTGGGTTCGCCATCCGGCAGCTCTCCAATTCGATCCGCCACTACCAGTAATCGTACCCCTCGGGCGGATTCTCTCCGTGAAGTAGTCGTCCGGCCAGTGGGACCCGTCAGGTTCGCGCCGTAGAAACCAGGGGCTGGACACCTTGCTCCACCGATCGCATCGAGGTTGGGTATAAAATCACAGCGCGGTAATTTGCATCGGTGTAAGTTTTCGGGCACTCGAGGCCGCTGCGGCTCGGAAATGTCACAGGCCCCACTTATCATCCACCACGGAGACCGCTCCAAGCCGTCGCATCGGCGCAGGTCCGCGGTTCCGAGTCGGCCGGTATGTTCTTGCAGGCAAGTCCGCTAGGGAGGTCCTCGCATGGATAAGGAGAAGGCGCTCGACCTGGCAATCACCCAGATCGAAAAGACCTACGGCAAGGGCTCGATCATGCGGCTGGGTGACGACGCCGGCCGGATGAACGTGGAGGTAATTCCCACAGGTGCTCTCAGCCTGGATCTCGCGCTGGGCATCGGCGGACTGCCGCGCGGGCGAGTCGTCGAGATCTACGGGCCCGAATCCAGCGGGAAGTCAACCCTTGCGCTGCACGTTGTCGCCGAAGCACAACGACAGGGAGGGGTCGCTGCTTACATTGATGCTGAACATGCCCTCGACCCCACCTACGCCCGAGCCATTGGTGTCAACATCGACGAGCTATGGATAAGCCAGCCCGATACCGGAGAGCAGGCGCTCGAGATCGCCGACATGCTGGTCCGCTCCGGGGCGATCGATGTCCTCGTAATCGACTCGGTGGCGGCACTGGTCCCCAAGGCCGAGATCGAGGGCGAGATGGGGGATGCTCACGTTGGATTGCAGGCCCGCCTGATGTCTCAGGCCCTCCGAAAGCTCACTGCCAATCTGAACAAGACAAGGGCTCTGGCGATCTTCATCAACCAACTCAGAGAGAAGATCGGTGTGATGTTCGGCTCTCCCGAGACAACACCGGGAGGGCGGGCGCTCAAGTTCTATGCTTCCGTGAGGCTCGACGTCCGGAGAGTCGAGTCGATAAAGGACGGAGCCGAGGTAGTCGGGAATCGCGTCAAGGTCAAGGTGGCTAAGAACAAGTGCGCGCCCCCCTTCCGTTCGGCAGAGTTCGACTTGATGTACGGCACCGGAATCAGTCGTGAGGGCTCCCTGCTCGACGTCGCCTCCGAGCTCGGCCTGGTCAAGAAGAGCGGTTCGTGGTTCACCTACGACTCGTTGCAACTGGGCCAGGGACGCGAGAACGCCAAGAAGTTCCTTGCGGAAAATGTGGAGGTTGCTCTCGAGCTGGCTGACCGGATCCGCTCCCAGATTGTCGGGGGGCGGGACGCTGCGGGGGCCGTGGCCGGTGCTTCTGGCGATTTGGGCGCCCCAGCCTCCGAGTGATGGCAGGGGTTCCCGTGGGCCAGGGTCGGCGGTCGCGCGCAGGGATGGCCCGTTTCAGGTTCCGAGGCTGAATTCCTCCAGGGTTGTATAGGTAGCGCCTGACGGGTCCAGCACGCTCTCGACCAGCGCCACCCGGGAGACCGTCATCGCCGCGTGCGGAGCCTCGGAGAGGGCCGCGACTACAGTCCCCACGTCCACTGGGCGGCGAACTCTTGCCACCGTGAGGTGCGGTATGTGCTCGCTTTCTCGCTTGAGGGGAACCACTCGCGCGACGGATTCGCGTACTTCTCGGGTAAGGGCCTCGAACGCCTTTCCCTCCGAGTGGATTCCCACCCAGAGGACCCGGGGATTTCGTATCCCAGGAAATGCCCCTGCTCCCGAGATAGAAATCTCGAAGGGTTGGTGAAGCCTTGCGGCAGCCTCTGCAGCTGCCTTCAAGTCTTCCAGTCCTGGTTCGTCCACGGCTCCGACGAAGACGACGGTCAGGTGCCAGGCCTCCTGCTTTAGCCAGCGAAAGGCTGATGACGTGGCGGGATCGTCGGACACAGATTGCCTGGCCTTGGCCACGGCATCCGACACCGCCCGGACGACAGTTTCGTCGGGCCATACGGCCAGGAAGATCCGGCGCCTTCTAGAGAGCGGCATCAGCTGTCGGCTCGGAATGCGACCCTTCGGAGGAAATCGAGGAGAGTCGTAACGCTGTAGGCACGGATTCTTTCTCGGTCGCCCGGTAGTCGAAGTTGCATGGATCGCACGTCACCCTCCATGGCGACCGCCATGAAGACCGTGCCGATCTCGGCTTCCTGAGGTTGGGGACCGGCCTCGCCCGTGCAGGATATCCCGATGTCGGAGCCGAAGATCCGCCTCGCTGAGCAGGCCATCTCTTCGGCACAGCGAGCAGAGACCACTCCGTTCGTCTCCAGCACCTGTGGGTCGATGGCCAGTACGCCGGTCTTTGTCTCGGTCATGTAAGTGACAACCGATCCCTTGAACCACCGGGAGGCGCCCGGGACGCTTGTAAGTCGAGCCCCCAGCATCCCCCCGGTCAGCGACTCCGCGGCGGCAAGGGTCAGGCCCATCTCTGCCAGCCGTTCTCCTATCACTCCCGGCAGGGTGTCAGAGTCCTCACCGAAGACCATCTCACCCAGCCGGGCGCGTACCTCGTCGCTAACCGACCGCAACTTCTGGACTGCCTCGTCACGGCTCGCACCACGGGCGACGATCCGCACAGATAGCTCGGAGGTCGATGGGAGGAAGGCCAGTGAGACTTCCTGCTGCGGGTTGAGGAGACCACCCGTGGGGAGGACGCCTCGCAGTACCTCGGCGACGGCTGCTTCGGTTGTGCCCCAGACCTTGTAGGTCTTGACAGCGCTCACGGAGGGTGGCGGACGTTTTTGCTTCAGATCGGGTATGACGCCTCGCTCCAGCATTTCCTTCATCTCGTGGGGTACCCCTGGCAGAGCGTAGACTGTCCCTCTCGGGGTCTCGACAATCAGGCCGGGAGCCGTGCCCCGCTTCTGGGGTATGTACCGGGCCCCCTGAGGCACCTCTGCCTGCCGGAGGTTCGACTCGGGCATCGGGATTCCCCTCTTTCGGAACATCTCGACAACGCGCTCTTCTAGCTCCGGTACCCGAATGAGGGGAGCTCCGCAGACCGCGGAAACTGCCTCTCTGGTCCGGTCGTCCGGCGTCGGGCCGAGTCCTCCCGTGGCCACTACCCAGGCGCCTTCCTCGAAGGAGGAGTCGATCGCCGCCGCTATGGCTTCTTCGTCGTCGCCCACACAGACATGGCGTCCGACTTGGTAACCCTCTTCGAAGAGACGTGTCGCCAGGTGTGGCGTGTTGGTGTCGAGAATCTGCCCGTAGAGGACCTCGTTGCCGATGGCGAGGATGTCTATTCGGGGAGAGGGAGTGGCTGTCAGGGCCCTGTCCCCTATTCAGAGACACCCTGGCCGCGTTGCCTGCTCTCGGCCCTCAACGGGACCACCCGCTGCCCGGAGCGGGCGTCTTGCAGGCCAGCTGCAGGTTCGTTCCCACAGCCGCCAGGACCTCGTGACGATGCACGTCGATCTCTTCCCCCCGATCTTTCCCGGCCCTCCCTGTCGAGTAGGGCTGACAGGAGCGGATCCAGTGCTTCGTCTAGGCTGCCCGAGTCCGGAGGGGGGACATCGGCTTGCGGGCGGCTGAATATCTGGCCCGCCCGCCATAGATAGTCGAGGCCCGATGCGAGGGTGAACCCGACCGCTACCCAAAGGACCACCTCTGCAGGACCCGGAGTGTTCTCGAGCAGTGGAAATATGAAAAGTCCCACGGCAACCATCTGACTGACGGTCTTGGCCTTGCCGAAGGGAGTTGCCGGCACCGAGACTCCTCTTCTGGCAGCGAGCGTCCTGATTCCAGAGACGACGATCTCTCGTCCGACCACCAGTGCCAGCGGTACCCACGATATCTTGTCGTGGACCATGAGTATCGTGAGCGCCCCTATTACCTGGAGTTTGTCAGCGAGGGGGTCGAGGTACGCACCGCTGCTGGTCGGACCGAGCTTCCGGGCCAGTATGCCGTCCAATGAGTCAGATACTCCCAGCACGATCCACAGTACGAAGGCGGCCCATGCTGGTTGGGATCCTTCCTGCAGCATCAGGTAGAACAGCAGCGGTAAAGCGGCCGCGCGGCCGAATGTGATCAAGTTTGGGACCGTGACGATCGCGCCTGGGCCGTAATGCCTCCCTTCTTGGGGCTCCGGCCGCGCCGCTTCCAGGGTTTCCTGTGTCTCTGCTCCAGGCGACAACTTCACCTCCCCTTCACATCGCAAGTCTACTAGCACCCGAGGCGGTTCTAGATTGTCCGGAAGGCGGTAGTTCCCATAACGCCAGGTCCTGTCGACTGCCGGGCGGTGCCGTGAGCGTCCCCGACACGGGCGCCGCTCACCGAGTGCTTACCTATCGGGGAGCCGGGCCAGGGGTGCCGCGAATATGATCGAGGCGTCCCGCGCTGTCGTCTGGAGCCGGTGAGAGGAGGTCGCCATGGCGGTGGAGACGAAGAAAACCGGGGTGATCGAATCGATCAATCCCGCTACAGGCGAGCGGCTTGGTACCGTCCCCGAAATGACAGAGGCGGAGGTAAGGGAGGCTGTTCAGCGCGCCAGACGAGCCTTCGAAGCCTGGTCGTCGCTACCGTTCGAACGACGAGCCGACCACATACTTTCCGTATGCGACATCATGGTCGACAACTCCAGGGAAATCGCCCGCACGATCTCCCGCGAGACCGGCAAGCCGCTAGGCGATGCCTTCGTGACCGAGCTCTTTACCACTGCCGACCTCATCCACTTCTACGCCAGAAAGGGAAAGAAGATCCTGGCGCCTCGCAAAGTAAGCACTGGCCTTTTTCTCAACAAGAAGGCCTACAAGGTCTACCAGCCATACGGGGTGGTGGGGGTGATAAGTCCCTGGAACTACCCTTTCAGCTTGACGATGGGGCCTGTGGTTTCCGCCTTGTTCGCTGGAAACACCGTCGTCCTCAAGCCCTCGGAGTTCACGCCGTTCGTCGGAAAGCTGGTGGGCCAGCTCTTCGAGCAGGCAGGTTCCCATACGGGGATCGTTCAGGTAGTAACGGGGGGTGGGGCCACGGGAGAGGCTCTGGTTCGATCGGGAATCCAGAAAGTAGTCTTTACGGGCTCAGTGGAGACCGGCCGCAAGGTTATGCGGGCTGCAGCCGACACTCTCACGCCGGTGGTCATGGAACTGGGCGGCAAGGACCCTATGGTTGTCCTCGATGACGCCGACGTCGAGCGTGCTGCCAATGCTGCAGTTTGGGGCGCATTTTCGAACTGCGGGCAGACGTGCACGTCCATCGAAAGGGTGTACGTGACCGAAGGCGTCTATGACGAATTCGTCCAGAAGGTTGTCGAGAAGACCAAGGCACTGCGCGTTGGCTACTCCGAAGACGGGAAGACATACGACGTCGGCTCGATGACGAGGCCTGCCCAGCTCGACATCGTCGAGGAACACGTGAGGGACGCCAGGGAAAAGGGCGCACGCGTACTTACCGGTGGACGCCGGCCCGAGGGCACGGAGCGAGGCTACTTCTACGAGCCCACCGTCCTCGTCGACGTCGACCACCGTATGAAGATCATGACCGAGGAGACCTTTGGCCCGGTCCTGCCGATCATGAAGGTCAGGAGCGCAGAAGAGGCAATCCGTCTGGCGAACGACTCCCGCTACGGGCTTGCCGCGAGCGTCTGGACCAAGGATCCCAAGCAGGCAGAGCGCCTCGCAGAGGCCATCGAAGCAGGTGGCGTCGTCGTCAACGACTGCCTGGCTCATTTCGGAGTACCGACCTTGCCCTTCGGAGGGGTGAAGGAGTCGGGAATCGGGAGGACCCATGGGGCTGAAGGACTGCGAGAGTTCTGTCAGGTCAAGTCTGTCCTTGTCGACAGGTTTGGCCCGAAGAGGGAAGTTTTCTGGTACCCAGCGCCTTCCTGGCTCGCTGGAGTATTGGAGAGGGGACTCAAGGTGCTCTACCGCCGGGGTATCCGATCGAAACTGGGCCTTGGCTGACCGTGGCGGGTCCCGGCTGAGCGGGCAGCAGCCCTGACCTCTCCGGACGCCCGACATACCGTCGGCGGCACCATGGGGGCTGGCGAGTGAGACGCGGGGCCTGCAGTGGCGCATCCGTCGAAGCAGGACCGACCCGCGTAGGCCTTGCTACCCGGGCCATCGACAGTCCTGTCGGTACGCTTTTCGCAGTCGCTTCGGCACGAGGGCTGCACTGGCTCGGGCTCGAGCGTTGGGACCGCCCGGCCCCTCAGGGCCAGGCCGATGGCGCGGCCAGTACAGCGGCGCAGGCTTTGCTGGATCGGCTGGAGAATGAGCTGGCCTGCTACTTCAACGGTCAGCCGACGCGCTTCTCGGTGCCTGTGCAATTCCCGGAATGGGCTTCGCAGTTTTCCCTACGGGTGTGGCTGGCTGCGACCGAAATCCCCTATGGCGAGACGACGACGTACGGATCGTTAGCTGCACTGCTCGGAAATTCAAAGTACGCCCGTCCCGTCGGAGCGGCGTTGGCACGCAACCCGTGCCTGATCGTGGTTCCGTGCCATCGCGTCGTAGGGGCAGGTGGGCGGTTAGGCGGGTACGCGGCCGGCAAGGAGATAAAGGAGTTTCTGCTTGCCCTGGAGGCCGCCGGAGCGGTAACCGGCCGAGGGTGCCAGTCGTCAGCTCGCGCGCATCCCCTGACGGCTGCCGCCTCGTCCGGGGCCGACCTGCAGAAGGCAGAGGCTTCGAAGAGGTGCCGCCGTGGCATCGCGTAGGAGTGCGACTTTCATTGTGGTTGCAGTACTCACCGTGGTTGCCGCAATGGTAGGTGTCGGTATCGCGTATGTGGCATCTCGCCCCTCGTCCGGAGAGGCTGGCCGAACGGAAGCCTCTCCGGATGCGGCTGTCACCCAGCTCCCCAGCCCCGCTAACACACCTGTGACACAGGACGAGCCGTCTCCCCTATTTGGAGGGGACCAGAATGCCGCAACAGATGCCACGGGAACGATCGTCGCGATCCTACGGGCACACGCGCGGGGTGACACAGCAGCGGTCGCGATGATGGCCGAGGAATCTGCGGCGGCACAGCTCTCGTCTTATCCTCGAGACGGCTTCGATATCGCCGCGGTGCGTTGCGCCCCTGATCCCTCTGATCCAACAAGACAGTTCACCTGCACGCTGGAGCCTTCCCGAAAGCCGCTCGGAGCAGCGGAGGCTCGCCTGCAGCGGCGCGACGGATCCTTCGTGCTAGTCGCTGTCGTTCCCCTTGTCACCTGAGGTGGCCTGGCGTCGTTTGAAGGCCTCGTACTCCTCGGGAGAGATCAGCACCGCTCTGGCCTTCGAGCCCTCCGACGGGCCCACTACTCCCCTGCGCTCCAGCAAATCCATGAGGCGGCCCGCCCGGGCGAAGCCCACCCGCAACTTTCGCTGGAGCATCGAGGTGGAACCGAGCTGCGTCTGGACCACGAGATCCATCGCTGCTTGGAGAAGGTCGTCGTCCTCCTCGTCCACCTCCTTGGTCGCTTGAGTGCCAGAGAAGATGGTGTCGTCCAGGTAGTCGGGTTTGGGGACCTGCCTGCGCCAGTGAGCGACGATCTTTCGCACCTCCTCTTCGCTCACGAAGCAACCCTGAATCCTCCGTGGGACACCTGAAGAGGCGGTGAGCAGCAGCATGTCACCCATGCCTACCAGCTCTTCCGCCCCACCGGTGTCGAGAATGACTCTCGAGTCGACCTGAGAGCCAACCTTGAACGCGATCCGGCTGGGGATGTTCGCCTTGATCACACCCGTGATCACATTCGTGGAGGGTCGCTGCGTGGCGATGACCAGGTGGATGCCCACAGCGCGTGCCATCTGCGCCAGGCGCATGATCGAGTCCTCGACCTCCCTGGCTGCCACCATCATAAGGTCGTTCAGCTCGTCTACCACCACCACGATGAATCCCATCACAGAGTGCTGGAATGTCTCGCCCTCGAGTTCCCCTCCAGCTGCCGACAGGGAAGCGTTGTAGGAGGCGATGTCCCTGGCACCCAGCTCAGCCAGCTTTTCGTATCGGAGTTCCATCTCCCTGACGACCCAGCCGAGAGCCTCGCTGGCCCGCTTGGGATTCGTCACTACCGGCGTCAGCAAGTGGGGTATCCCGTCGTAGACTCCGAGCTCGACTCGCTTGGGATCCACCAGAAGGAGCCGAACCTGCTCAGGACCGTTGCGCATGATCAGGGAAGAGACAAGGGCGTTGATGGTCGAGGACTTCCCCCCTCCCGTGGTTCCAGCAATGAGCAGGTGCGGCATCTGCGAAAGGTTGATCCAGACGGGCTTGCCCGAGATGTCCTTTCCCAGAGCGCAGTCAAGAGGGTGCGAAGGCGAGCTGCCAGCCTGAGACTTGAGTACATCAGCGAGGGTCACCAGCCTGCGGTCCCGGTTGGGAATCTCGATGCCGATGGCGGACTTGCCCGGGATGGGGGCTTGGATCCGCACGCTCTCGGCAGCCAGGGCGTAAGCGATATCGTCGGTGAGCCCCTTGACCTTGGAAACCTTTACCCCCGGGGCCAGCTCCACTTCGAAGCGAGTGACGGTCGGCCCCGGCGTGATCCCGGCGAGGGATGCCTCGACATCGAATTGCCGGAGGGTCTCGATCAGGACGCGGCCCACCTCTGCCAGGGATCCCCGGGACGGATGGCCTCCCGAGCCTTCACGCAGCAAGCTGAGAGGAGGAAGCTCGTAGCGAGTTGTAGGGTACGCCGACGAGGTTCCTTCCCCGATCCCTAGCCGTAGTTGACCAGTACGCGAATCTCGTTCGCGTCGGCGTCGCTCTGTGCTCGGATCGCCCTGTACCCTTCTTGCTTCAAGATCGGGTGCCGTTTGGGTCGGAGGCTCCGGCATCGTCTGGTGCTCGGCATCGGTGGAATTCGAGCCCCCCGAGACTGGCGCCTCCGAGGTTTCAGCCTGGGCGAGCGTGCCGGAGGCGGATTCGGAGACCGTCCCCTTGAGCTTGAGGATCGAAATGATTCGCTCGACCTCGGCCACAGCACGAGCAGCGGGACGCCACAAGGGAATCCTGAAGCCGACCGTCACGAGGGCGAGGAAAGCAGCGATCGCAGTGGCCAGTGCAGCCGGCCTGCCGAGAGCGGCTAGCAGGATCGAGCCCAGTTTCGCTCCTACCCACCCGTGAGAACCCACGACAGGGCTCGCGGACCAGACGGCCAGGAGGAGCGAGAGGCCCAGGAACAAGCCGGCCCAGCCAATGACGCTCCGCAGGGGCCTACCGTTACTTCTCAGGAACTCAAGGCCTGACCAGGCTAGGAACAATGGAAGCAGGGCGCTGCCAGGGCCGACGAGCACCTTGGTGGCGGCCCGAAGAGACTGTGAGGCCGGACCGCCGTCCGGCAACCAGAACAACGAGGCTGCGACAAGAGCAGCTACTCCAAGCCCGAGCCCCCACGCCTCTCTTGGCACACTGGCAACCGCGCGGATGGCCTGGTGCACCGACTCTGCCAGACGGGCAGGGAGAGTTCGGGTGTTCCGGGACCGCCTCGTAGAGGTGCGTCGCCTGCGAGGAGCACTCCGCTGGCTCAAGCCTCTAGAAGAGGCCGCCGGAGCTTTTGCGGAAGCCGTGCGTGCTCCGGGCGATCTCGAGGGTTTTGTGGTCGCTCTCGCCAAGGGAGGCAGCTCCAGTGACCTCGGCCGCGTCAGTACACGGCATGCCCCGACTCCGCCCGTGAGTCCGTCGGCTCCGGTTATGGTAGCACCGGCGTGCCGGGTCGACCTGGATCAAAGGTGGCCCGGTAGAGCTAGCGTGGCGCTTTTTTCACACCAGAGGCCAGGGCATAGAGGGCACCGGGCCGGGATCGGGAAAGCGCCCCGACGAGCACACGCGTTCGATCCGCTCCACCATGGCGTCCACCTCTTGCTGATCGAGCAGGCTCGCAAGCTTGCGTGACAACGGTGACGGGTCGCCAGCTCCCGGGGACTCGAGCCTGGAAGCCATGCGTCTCACATCGTCGAGCAGGTGTCCAGGGACCTGCTCGCCCCCGAACTCCCATATCACCGTGCGGAGCTTCTCATCCGTGTGGAAGCAGGTTCCATGGTCCACTGACCAGAGGGAGCTGCGGGCATCCACTATGCAGTGCCCGGCTTTGCGGTCGGCGTTGTTGACGACAAGATCGAACAGGCACACCTTCATCAGTTCGTCGCGGTATGCGTCGTCGCCGATGAGCTCGAAGTAGCTTCCGGCCCGGGCAGGGGGAACGTAGAGTTGGACGGCGCCTTCTCCGCAAGGTCCCCGGCGGACGACCGTCGGCGGTACGAGCATCCAGCCGAGCTCGACCGAGACGATGTACGCAGCGAGTTCACGCTTGTGGAGCGAGTCTCTGTCGAAATCCCACAGCGGCCTCGCCAGTCTCGACGGCTTGTAGACCGCCAGCATCCGGTCGACCCCCTCGACTTCGACGAGGAGCGCGTTATTGGTGCTCCTGGGAAGGCGGCCCTTCACGCGCAGTCGGCCGCCTGCGAGCACCCTCTCGGTCTCGAGGAACCAGGATCGAGGAGGCCTGTTGCCCCCCTTAGAGCTGTTTGCCTGTGCCCAGTCGGCCTGGTGGCATTCCAGCTCCATATCTACCTGCTCCGCTAGCCGCCTTGCACGTTCGACCACCACATCCGCCCCGCCAGCCATATCTACCATTTACTGAATCACGCTCACTACTGCGACCTTTCTCAGCGACAGACCCAGGTCACGGTAGCTGGCGCCGTCTGACAAGCCCATTCTTGCGCGTGTCTGTCGGGGGCCGCTGGCTGCACCGGATGCCGATAATCTCCCAGGTCTTCGGCTTGAAGAGAGGTCCGAGGCCGGGGGTTACCTCTCCTCGGGGGCAAGCCGTGCCCTCTTGTGACCGTTGCGGGAAAAGCAATCGTGATCTTCGTCGGGATCCATTGGCATGGTGCAGAATGGACAGGACTTCCGCCCGGCCGCCGCAACGACCGCGCACTGATACGCAAGAGCCTCGGCCTGCGACCGTGTGATCCAGATGCGGGCCTCGTCGCCTGCGCTCTCGTCCAAGTCGAATTCTGCCTCGAGGGGCGAGCCTTCCTCCTCGGTAGGGGCAGACCGGGCTACCAGGAGAACCAGGTCTTCTTGTGGGTCGTAGCCGATTCCCAGCTCCGCTACGGCCCAGTCCAAATTGTGTGGGGCTTCGGGCTCTCCTATTTCTTCGAGGATTCTCTCGAAGTCGGTGCGACGCGGCCGGTCGAGTTCGCTGGCGATCCCGGAGAGGAGCTCGTCCAAACGGGCGGCAAGGGCCTCGACCTGGAATTTTTCGCACTTGAGAGCAAGTTCTCCACTAGGACCCGAGGCTCGGAGGAAAAAGATCCTCCTTCCCGGTTCTCCGATTGCGCCGACCTGGACGCTCTCTGCGGGTTTTAGCTCCAACTACCAGAAGCCCTTTCTAGATGGGGCCGGATCGTGCCCGTCGACAAAGTTGCCTGACAGGGGCGTGGCCCTGTTTTAGGGCCGCCCTGCCCACAGCGTGTTGTCCGGCGCCCTCCGCTGCAGCTGAGCGGCCAGCGCGTAGAGTCTCTCAGAGCCAGAGGCCTTCGAGTTTCCAGTTTCACGTCGGCCCCGATCCTCCAACAGCGCGGTACATGGTCCAAGCGTCCTGTCGGGAGGTTAGCCTCCGCCTCCAAATTAGGATCCGCGCTCCGGGGTCTTTGTTTTTGCCTCGCTCATCCTCCGGTGCGCCGCATAGCCGTGCGCCGGGAAGCCCGTCGCTTGTGGGAGCGCAACTCGACGTATGCGGTCAAGGCCTCCGCCGCCCGTCTGCCGTCCGCGTTGTGACACACCATCAGAGGGCCGTCGTCCATGACGACCACCGATACCGAAGCGACCCCAACCTCGAAGCGGCGGTACGACTCCAGCGGGCATCCCAGCAAGGCCGCCACGACCGTCTTTATGGGGTCGGCGTGCGAGAAAGCAGCCACGATGCCCCCGCTTGCGGTCCCTGCCACGCGCTCGACGAAGCGCAGCATTCTCGCCTGGACCTCGGCCAAGGATTCCCCGCCAGGGGGACGCCTGAGCAGTGGGTTCGCGGAGAGCATCTTGAACGATCGAAGACGTGGGACTTGGCGGAACGTCAGGCCCGCCCATTCGCCACAGTCCGCTTCGATCAGGTCTTCGTCTTCTACCACGGAAATGCCGAGGCTGTCGGCGAGCGGAGCAGCCGTCTGTAGCGCCCTTTCCAGTGGACTGGAATAGATTCGACCTATGGGAAGGGAGCAGAGGGCGGAGGCAAGTTCTTCGGCCTGGCGGGTTCCCGTATCGCTCAGTACCACACCTGGTAGTCGCCCGGGCAAGCGCTTGTTGGTCCAGATCGCCTCGGCGTGCCGAATTAACAGGAGGGTGGTGGGCGTAGTCAGACCTCGATGACTACCGGGATTATCATCGGACGACCTCCCCCTGCCTTGCGCAGCTCCTCGGTAGCCGCGCTCCTTACGAGGCGCTTTAGTGTTCCCCACTCTGCCACTCCCTTCGTAGTCGACTCCTCGACTGCCTGGGCCACGTGTCTCTTCAGCGATGCGATCCGCTGCTCGTCTAGCAAGGACTCTGCTCGCCATCCCTTTCCGACTATTTCCACGTCTCCGGTAAGGGCTCCGGTCTGTGCGGAGACCGTGACTACCACGACAAGCAGCCCTTCTCGCGCTATCTGTACGCGCTCTCTTAGTACCTCATGGGGAGCTCTTTCCCCCGGCACTGCCTCCGCAACGGCTCCGCTGTCGACGTACCACATGCCACCGGGAACGTTGTCCTCTTCCAGGCGGGCATTGCCGGCTTCCAGCACTACCGTGTCGCCATTCTTGGCGAGCAACACGCGCTCGTCGGGCACCCCCATTTCCCTTGCAAGAGCGGCGCTCGAGACCAGGTGGCGCCTCTCGCCGTGTACGGGAACGAAAGTTTTCGGAGCGGCTAGGGAGATCATCAACTTCACGTCTTCTGCAGCCGCGTGGCCCGAGACGTGCACGTCGGGACAGACCTCTGAATAGAGCACCTCGGCGCCCCGTGCATAGAGCCGGTCGATCACTCGGAAGACCGCCGGTTCGTTGCCGGGAATCGGATGGGAGCTTACGAGGATGGTGTCCGTTGGCCCGATCTGCACTGCCGGGTGCTCGCCTGCAGCCATCAGTGCGAGAGATGAGTACGGCTCCCCCTGGGACCCGGTACAGACCAGACACGTCCTTTCGGGTTGCACGGCGGCTAGCTCTTCCTTGGGGATCGTGGCGCCCTCGGGCAGAGAGAGCTTTCCTGCCGAGACCGCGATCTCGACGTTGCGCTCGATGGACCTCCCCACAAAGCAGACTCTCCGGCCGAACTCGACCGCCGTGTCGACTATCTGCTGGATGCGATGCAGGTGTGAGGCAAAGCAAGTCGCCACGATCCTCCTGTGGCGCCTTGACCCGAATAGCTCTCTGAGAAAGCGCCCTACCTCTCGCTCGCTGGGTATCCAGCCCCGCTCCACGGCGTTCGTGGAATCGCATAGCATCACGTCAACTCCGAGTTCGCCCATCCGTCCGACGAACCTGAGGTCGGTGCGCCGGCCGTCCAGCGGGGTAGTGTCGATCTTGAAGTCGCCCGTGTGCAGAATACGGCCGTCTTCTGTCTCGACCACGACTCCGCACGCGTCGGGAACGGAATGAGCGGTGGCGAAGGTGGTGAAATCCATCCCCGCGATCGAGGTCGTCTGGCGGTCCCCGATGACCTCGATCCGTACGGCCTCGACTAACCCGGCGTCCGCAAGCTTTCGCGCTGCCAGCCGTGCTGTCAGTTCGGAGGCGTAGACGGTGGTTCTTCCAAGTCTTGGCACGAGGTAAGGCAAGGCACCAATGTGGTCTTCATGGCCGTGAGTCAGGAAGATTCCCCGTACGGAACCCTTTATCCGGTCGATGTAGCTGAAGTCGGGCAGGACCAGGTCGACTCCAAGCAGTTCCGAATCGGGAAACATCACGCCGGCATCGAGAATCACAGCGCCGCCGGGTCCTTCGACGACCATGCAATTGCGTCCGACCTCTCCGAGCCCTCCCAGAACGTGTAGCTGGACCATGGCCTGCTTCGGCGCCGGCTCAGCCGCTCGGCAGCGCGGCGTCAAGGAGGTCGCTGACCGCTTCCAGAGCGTCTTGAAGCCTTTTTTGTGTCGCTTCGGTGGCAGGAGTGAGGGGGAGGCGGGGCTGCCCTGCGGGAAGCCCGACCTTGCTCAGGACCGCCTTGAGCGGAATCGGGTTGGGCTCCACGAAAAGGGCGTCGAACAAATCCATGAGGCGCAGGTGCAGGCTTCGGGCCCCGGCATGGTCACCTGATTCGAATGCCTCGATCATGGTCTTGATGGCGCCACCCACAAGGTGCGAGGCCACCGACACGACCCCTACCCCACCGACAGCGAGCATGGGCAGCGTGACCGCGTCGTCCCCGGAGTAGACGTGGAAATCCTCGGGGGTCTCTCGGACGGTCCGTGACGTGAACGCGATGTCCCCGACCGCGTCCTTCACCGCCACGATTCTCGGGTGCGAGGCCAGTTCGACGAGCGTATCGAGCTCTATTCGCCGGCCGGTCCGCGAGGGGATGTTGTAGAGCATCACGGGGACCTCGGAAGCATCTGCTATAGCCCTGAAGTGAGCAGCTATTCCTGCCTGTCCTGGCCTGTTGTAGTAAGGAGTGACAGCGAGTATCCCGTCCACGCCGAGGGCGCACGCTCGCCGGGTCAGCTTTACCGAGTGGCGGGTGTCATATGTGGAGGTGCCGGCCATCACCTTGGCCCTGCCAGAAGCGGCCTCCACGGCGGCCTCGATCAGGGCGAACTTCTCGTCGTCTTCTAGCGTGGGGGACTCGCCGGTGGTCCCGCTCACCACCACTGTCTCGGTTCCGTGCTCCGTCAGGTACGAAACCAGCTTCCTCGTGCCGGCGACGTCCAGTTCGCCATCGGCACCGAATGGTGTGACCATTGCGGTGACGACCCTGCCAAATGGGGGTGCAAGAGCCATCTCTCGAGATCTCCCAGGAGTCGATCGAATCAGACGAGCATCCGGGTGCGACTGTGCCCAAATTTACTGCCTGTTTTCGCACCGGAGCCCTTGCGAGACCCGGCGCCGAGATCTATATTGACACCTGCCGGCGAGGAGTCGACAGTCCTACGACAGCAGGGGGGCTCGCCCGGTGGGCGGATACGGACGTCGCTCCTTGCCGGCCCACCCCATCTCAGGTGGTCCCGCCGACTTACGATGCCTCTTCTGGAGGCTCGCCTGACCCCCTTAGAAGCCATTCGGGGGCATCCGAGCGGCCTCGCCTCGGCCGTGGCTCTCGAAAGAGCCTGCCTCCTCCACCGGAGGAGGTGAAGATGTCGCCTTCAGGACATAACCGGCGTCTCGTGCTGGTGACCATCGCCCTTGTCGCTGCCTTGTCAGGGCTTGTTACTGCAGTCTCGCATGAGGAATCCGAGGCAGCATCGAGGTGGCGTCCCGGGCACTCCAGCGACCGCGTCGAGGGAGACGCTGGTGCCGGCTCGGGCTCTTCCCCACCTGCAAGCGCCCCCCGCCGGAAGACGAGACGATGCGCCAGCCGTGCCTGCAGCTCAAGGAGATCCAACCCGTCCGGACACTCGTCTCGCGCTGAGAAGGAGATGGTGTTGCCGAAGCCGGAAATAGCGATTCACCCTGAGCGTTCCGGTCTCGTCGGAACGACATCGTGGCTGCGGGTGGTGAGCGTGGAAAGTTTCGGCGACTACGTCGGGGTCGACGGCACCGGCGCACGAGTCGATGCCCGCCCCGTCAGGGCCGAGTGCACGGCCGATGGCGTCACCATCGGTGCCTCCATGACCGCAAACTCGGCCAGTGGCAGGGCATTCACGCCCTGGTTGGCATTGCCTCTAGAGCGGGCGGGTGTCGTCTCTATCGCCTGCCGCCTCTTCTGGGATGTCCGGTGGCGTGCCGACGACGGCACGTCCGGTGAAATCCCCCACCGTTGGAGCTGGAACGAACGTTCCTATCCGGTGGGTGGGATCGTCTCGGTGCTGGTTCGCTGAAGCGAGTCGGCCGTCTCCTCGTCGCTGCCTGCCCTCCGACTGACTGCAAAGAAGAAGTGCAGTGAGCCGTCGATGACTGACAATCGCTCCTCCACCCTGTCGGGACTTTCCAGAGCCGTACAGACGAAGCCGGCGTCGACCTCGTAGACGGTGTAGCCCTCCGGCACTGTGAAGGGGATCTGGGGACCTCTGACGTAGCCGAATATGATGGAGCACCTACCGGCCGTGCCGGTCACCCAACTGGAGCCGTCCACTGTGAGGGTCAGTTCTCCCTGCCCCCCACCGAGGATGTAGCGCGATCCGCCCCTCAACGGGGGCGTGACAAAGGCGACGCCGCGGGACCGGTATCCCAGTTCCACAACCAGTTTGTCGCCCTCGACCCTGCCCCGGAGCCTCTCTAAACTGTCCTGGGGGTCGCCGGCTACGAACTCTCCCCTCTCCGCTCCGTCAAGCTGAGCCCTGACCCAGGCGTAGGAAACCGGCAGCGGGCTGGGGATACCGGTCGCCGAGGGTGAGGGTACCTCCCCAGGTGGAATGCCCCCGGTGCAGGCCGAGGCCAGCATCGCCGTCGCCACGACGAGACCCAATGCTGCGCCCCTGGCGGTCTTGCGTTTAGCATTCATGGACGGTTCCAGCGGCGACTGAAAATTGCGGCGGGTAGCTCCCCCGCCAGCAGTACGGCGCGAACTTTCGGGGGATCAGGCGTTGACGGCGCAGCCCCCGACCCAGTATGCAAAGCGATTGGAGGAACGCGTTGGTCAAGCCCAAACAACTGGTTTCCACAGGGAAGGTGATATGGATCGAATCGGAGGGCGAGGTGAGCTCTCCCCTGCGTTTCGTTCTCGAGGACGACAAGCTGTACTTTCTCAGAAACGGGCGTTACGAACGAGTGCCGCCGCTGTCGGAAGGCCAGATCGTCAAGGTTGCAGGACACCCTCTATCCAAGCAGACCAGATCAGGGGAGGCAACCGCTGCGGTGCACCTCGTCCCCTCCAGCGAGGTACCGCGGTCGGTCCTGCTCGAGCTTGCCGGGACGCTCTACGACCCCCGTCTCAGCCCGGACGAGAACGCCGCTAAGCTGGAGGAGTCTCTCGACATCGCCTGCCTGGAACTGATCGACTGACAATCCCATACGACGAGGCGGGCCCGCTCAACGCCTGGGGAACTTCCGCACCTTAGCGGCTGCGGCACGAAGGCGTCCGAACTCGTCGGCCCGCACCTGGTCTGACCCCGGCGTTTCCAGAATTACCGGTATCTGCCTGATAAGCGGAAAGCGCAGAATTTCGACCAGGGGGCCGAGCCCTATCTTTCCCGCCCCCAGGTTTGCGTGGCGGTCCAGGCGAGAACCTCTCTCGGACCTCGAGTCGTTGAGGTGGAGACAGGCCAATAATGAAGCGCATCCAAGGTCCTCGAGACATTGGACGAGCTTGCGGGCAGCGTCTGGAGCTTGCCAGTCGTACCCTGCTGCCCAGAGGTGCTGGGAGTCCAGGCAGATTTCCACGCTCGAAAGGGCTTGCGCAGTTTCCACGAGCCTGGGTATGTGCTCGAGCTCGCACGCAAGCGGCTTTCCGGCACCGGCAGTCAGCTCGAAGACGAACTTGCCACCCGGTGGAGCCCGGCGAGCTACCTCCGAGAGGCTGTATTCCAGGCGGGAGTAGGCCTCGTCGACCTTCCCGTCGACTGCCGTTCCCGCGTGCACTACCAGCGGCGCACCCCCTGCCAAGTCGGACAGCCTCATGCCGTAGAGTACCGCCTCGACCGACTTTGCCCTCAGCGCCTCGTCCGGGGAGCTCAAGTTGACGAGGTATGGAGCATGAAACACCAGGCGCAGGCCGGCCCGCTCTACAAGTTCAAATTCCTTCAGGGCTCGGCGGTTGTCGAGGGAAGGAAGAAGCCAGTTCCTGGGCGGGGACGAGAAGACTTGAAACGCTGTGCAGCCGAGGCGCTTCGCCCTTTCCAGGGCCCGCGCCACGCCTCCGGCAGCCGAGACGTGGTACCCGATGTGAGGGGGTAGATCCAATGAATAGGGAGCGGTGGACCGCCTCAGTCCACCGATACCCGGTCGAGGGCCTTCATCACCGACTCGACCGACGAGAAGCGCTGGTCATCCCGGAGCTGCCTCAGGCGTTCGAGGAACTTCTCGGATGCGCCGGACTTACCTGCTTCCGCGAGGAGGTCGTCGCGTCCGTACTCTTTCCCATCGTTGAAGAGGTCCCCGAACAACCGGTTCACGTACTCGATAGCGAAGTCTCCCATCTCGCTCCTCCGTACGAGCTTCGAAGTATGTACGACTGCCAAGTCACGGGTCTGGCCAGCCTTTTTATTCTAGGAATTGATGTCTTCGGGCATCGTCAGATATCGGCACAGCCATCCCGGGCGGCCACCCTCGAGGCCTCATGTACCTGCGGACGACCGCGGGCAGTCCAGCCATCGTGGGCGGCCACCCCTTTGCGCGCATTTGGAGGTCGGCGTGAGGGGGCGTGCGTGCTGGGGAATTACGGGGCGCTGGCGTCGCCAGGTCCTCGACGGAAAGGCCTCGTCCGCTCCGGACCGCACCTGGAATTGAAGTGCTTGCATTGCTTGTGAGGCTCGACAATGCTAGCTGCATGACCCTGCCACGCCTGTCAAGACCTAGGTCCGTCACCGTCGTCTGTAGTGTGCTGGCGCTCGCACTGTGGATGCCCTGGCGCGTTGCCCCCCGCGCCGACGCCCGGTCTGCCAGCCGCTCTGCTTCGGTCGACGATCTCGAGCGCAAGGCTTCGGAGATCAGGCGGAACTACGAGGAGCTCGCTGCGCAGGTCGAGCGCGTCCAGCAAGCGACACTGGAGAAGCAGGTGCAGATCGTCGCCACGAGCGGCGAGCTCATGCGCCGCCAGGAGGAGCTGGTACGCAAAACGGCAGAGTTCCAGCATGCAGTTCGCCTGGCCTACAAGTACGGGCCTGTTGACGTGGCCGGCGTGGTGCTGACTGCCAGGAGCTGGTCCGAGCTTGGCCTGGCGCAGAGGTACGTGGGCTCGAGTCTCCGCGGCCAGATGCGAGCTCTTCATGAAATGGTTGACGCGCACGTGCAAGTCTTGCAGCTCCAAGAGCAACTCGAGGCCGAAAGAGGCTCCCTCGCTTCCGAGCTCGAGCGCCTGGCAGACGCTCTGGACCGCACTGCTGCAGCCCTTGCCGACACCGAAGCCGCGCTTGCCGCAGCCCGGGAAGAGCTGCGGATACGGGAGGAGATGGCCCGTGCAATGCGAATCTTGCAGAGTGCAGGCGCTTCCGAGCGGTACTCGCGCAGGCACCGTCTGGCGACAGAGCGGCAGGCCGAGATCTACGCGCGCTACCCATTCGGCCCCGTGAGCGGCATCCCACCCGGTCTGCGTCCCACAGGACAGGTCATCGAGGGCATCGCTTCCTGGTACGGTCCAGGCTTCAACGGCCTGCCCACGGCAAGCGGCGCGATATTCGACGAGAACCTGTACACCTGTGCGAACAAGGAACTGCCCCTCGGAACGATCCTGCTGGTGACCTACCAGGGTCGGTCGGTGCTGGTGCTGGTGAACGACAGAGGTCCATTTGTACCCGGACGAGTCCTCGACCTCTCCAGGGCTGCCAAGGACGCTCTGGGAATGGGGGGGCTGGGGTACGTGACTGCTCAGGTTCTCGAGCCGGTCTAGAAGTCCTGTAATGGGGAGGGACGATCGATGTACGTCCTGGCGATAGATGCAGGGACTACCGGAATCAGGACAATCGCCTTCGACGAGGAAGGGCAGGTGGCAGCCTCGTCTTACAGGGAGTTCCCCCAGCACTACCCCTCGCCGGGCCTGGTCGAGCACGACCTCGAGGAGATCTGGAGCACGACGGTTACGACCCTGGAGGAAGTTGTTGCAACGGTCGGGGCGTCATCTGTACGTGCCGTAGGCATAACCAATCAGCGGGAGACAGCTTGCGCGTGGGACAGGCGCACGTCCAGACCGCTCGCAAGAGCAATCGTCTGGCAGGACCGCAGGACGGCCTCGCGGTGCGACCAGCTCAGGGCCGAAGGGGTGGAAGAGCTCGTCCGTCGGCGCACCGGGCTGGTCCTGGACCCATACTTCTCGGCCACCAAGTTCGAGTGGATGCTCGGCCAGCTCGAAGCCTCCGCGGGAGCAGACATCGCGCTGGGGACAGTCGACTCCTGGCTCGTTTGGAAACTGAGCGGGGGTGCAGTCCATGCCACCGACTGGTCTAACGCATCGAGGACGATGCTTTTCGACCTGGAAAGCCTGGACTGGTCCGACGAACTCTGCGACCTCTTTGGCGTCGACCGCGAGCTTCTCCCCCAGCCCATGCCGTCCTCTTCCGTATTCGGGGAGGTAGACTCGGCCATCGCGGGCTTTACCGCTCCCATTTCCGGAATACTGGGCGACCAGCAAGCAGCGTTGTTCGGGCAGTGCTGCTTCTCGCCGGGGATGTCAAAGAACACCTACGGTACCGGCTCTTTCGTCCTCACGAACGTCGGCGGGGCTCCGCCCTTTCCCCCAGAAGGCCTCCTGGCCAGCGTGGGGTGGGGAATGGACGGCTCCGCCTTTTACGTCCTGGAGGGCTCCGTTTTTGTTACCGGAGCGGCCGTTCAGTGGCTGAGGGACGGACTCGGCCTCATATCCGAGGCAGCGGAGACCGAAGGTCTCGCTTCATCCGTGGAGGACACCGGTGACGTCTTCTTCGTTCCCGCTCTTACCGGACTGGGGTCGCCCTGGTGGGACCCCTACGCGCGGGGCGTGATCGTGGGCCTGAGTCGTGGTACTACCAAGGCACACCTGGCGAGAGCTGTTGTGGAGGCCATGGCATATCAGACGAGGGACGTGCTGGAGGCGGTGAAGGCCGCCTCTGCGAGCCCGGTATCCGAACTGAGAGTCGACGGAGGTGCCTCCGCGATGGACCTTTTGTGCCAGTTCCAAGCAGACCTGCTTGGAATCGCGGTCCGACGTCCGGCAGTGACCGAGACCACGGCACTGGGAGCGGCCTTCATGGCGGGAGTGACCTCAGGCTTCTGGCCCTCCGTCGATTCTCTCGCGGAGATCTGGAGGCTCGAGAAAGAGTTCAATCCCTCGGCACCGAGGGAAAGAGTCGACAGGCTCTATGCACGGTGGCTGCAGGCCGTGGAGCGGTCTCGCAACTGGGCGGCGACCGCCGAGCAGGAGTGAGCACGTGGCAGACCGCCACTATCCGCTGGCGGCTGCTGCAGTTCCCGACGACACCCGCGAGTGCGATCCGGCGTAGCGATCCACGTATTCCTGGCCGGAAAGGCGCTGGATCTCGTACATGATCTCGTCGGTGATGATTCGGTAGGCGACCTTCTCGGGAACCGAGAGACGTTCCCTGAGGTATCGCCGAGGCTCTCCGAAAGCGACGTGCACTCGCCCGCGGCGGGGAAACCGGGCTCCCTTGGGCATTACCTCGTAGCTACCTCGGATGCCGACCGGTACGACTGGCGCTCCCGAAGCCAGTGCGAGGCGCGCCACCCCGGTATGACCTCTGTACAGGCGCCTGTCCGGGCTCCGCGTCCCTTCCGGGTATATTCCGAAGACGCCGCCTCTCTCAAGAACCGCCAGTGCTTGTCTCAGCGCCGCTTCCGAAGCCTTTCCCCCCGAGCGGTCAAGCGGGATCTGGCCCCATGCCTTGAAAATTAGTCTCGAGTACCACTTCTCGAAGTACTCAGCCTTTGCGACGAAGGTGACCTTGCGCGGCACGAACAGCGGGATGAACGCCGAGTCGAGGGCCGACAGGTGGTTCGATGCGATGATCACCGGCCCCTTCCTTGGAACGTTCTCGACTCCCTCCTGGCTCACGTCGAAGTAGGCCCGGATCAGCGGTGCGAGCACTACCTTCGTCAACTGGTAGAACATCCAACCCCCGAACTCGTGCTTGCGAATCTCCGTCAGGAGGCCCGCGAACCTGCAGGCCAGTTACAGAAGACCTGCACAGGCGCAGGTCCGTTACGGTCGCACGGCTTTACCGGCAAAAGACCGCCGGGCTTCGATGTGGAGCCGCATCCCCATCCGGATCCCGAGCGGTCCGTCCCCTGGGCGCTGGTTCCTTGACCCCGTCTATCCGAGCCGCCTAGTATCCGGCACATGCAAGGCCGGGCTGCTGCCAGTGCCAAACGGTCCCCGCGGATCCTGGAGCCCCGCAGCAAGGCTGCGCTGACGCCGCGAGGAAAGCGCCGTCGGGAAGCCCTCATCCGCGCCGCGGCGGAGATCTTCGCGCGTCAAGGCTATCACCGAACCTCGGTGTCGGACATCGTGGCGAGCCAGGGGGTGGCCAAGGGCGTCTTCTACTGGTACTTCTCGTCAAAGGAAGACCTTTTCGGCGAGATCCTGGTCGAGGCGATTTCTGGGCTGAGGCGGGCACAGGCAGAGGCGATTGCCGGGATCGACGACCCGCTCGCCCGGATTGCTGCCGGGATCGAGGCATCGCTTACCTACGTCTCCCAGAACCAGGAGCTGTTCGCCATATTCGAAGAGGCCCTTGGTGCACCGCACTTTTCGGAGCTGGTCAAGTCCGGACAGAAGAAGCTGATCGCCGATACCCGCCGGCACCTCGAGGAGGCGATCCGCGTGGGTCGGGTAAGGCCGGGCGATCCCGAGACGATGGCTCACGAGATCTTCGGGACGATGACCTATGTGGCGCGTTTCCTGCTACCCCGGTCCGAAGATCCCAAGGCCACGATATCGGAGACCGTCGAGTACTGTATCAGGGGAATAGCGGCATGAGTGGGGAGCTACCCGGATACTGGACGGTTCTGCCGAAAGACGTGCTCAGGAAGAGAGCTCGCCCAGGGCTTTCTTGATACCCCGGACCGCCTGCGCGATACGGTGCTCGTTCTCGACGAGGGCGAAGCGAACCCAACCCTCTCCACCCTGACCAAAGCCTACCCCCGGACTCACCGAAACCCCGGCTTCCTTGAGAAGCTTGAAGGCGAACTCGAGCGAACCCATGCTCGCGTAGGGCTCCGGAATCGGTGCCCAGACGAACATGGTCCCCCGGGGTTTTTCGACTTCCCAACCGATTCGCTGCAGCCCATTGCAGAGCGCGTCCCGGCGCGACTTGTAGGTATCTGCGACCGCCTTGGGGAAGTCAGGCAGCTCGTTCAGCGCGATGATGCTGGCGATCTGGATCGGCTGGAAGGTCCCGTAGTCCAGGTACGACTTCAGCTTGGCCAGGCCCTGGACGACCTCGCTGTTGCCAACCACGAAACCGACTCGCCAACCCGGCATCGAATAGGACTTTGAAAGCGTGTATAGCTCGACCCCTATCTCCTTGGCGCCCTCCACCTCAAGGAGCGAGGGGGCCCGATAACCGTCGAAAACAAGGTCGGCGTACGCGAAGTCGTGGACTACGAACACCTCGTTTTCTCTCGCAAAGGCGACCAACCGCTCGAAGAAATTCCGATCCACGCAGGCGGTGGTGGGGTTGTGAGGGAAGGAGACGAGCACGACGCGGGGACGGGGCCACTGCCTCTCGAATCCGTCCTTGAGCGCTTCAAAGAAGTCGAGGTCTCTCCCCAAAGGAACTGCCGAAACGTCGGCACCAGCGAACAGAGGGGCATAGAAGTGTATGGGGTAAGTCGGGGTAGGTACCAGGGCGCTATCTCCCGGTCCCAGCAGGACCCACATAAGGTGGGTTATACCTTCCTTGGCGCCGATTGTGGCGATCACCTCGGTTTCAGGATCCAGTTCGACCCCGAACCGACGGAGGTACATGTCGGCCACAGCCTGGCGCAGTCTGGGGATTCCCCGGCTGGCCGAGTAGCGATGGTTGCGGGGGTTGCGCGCAGCTTCGCAGAGCTTGTCGACAACGTCCTGGGGTGACGCCAGATCGGGGTTACCGAAGCCGAGGTCGACGATGTCGTGACCTTCCCGCCTCAACTTCAGTTTCAGGGCGTCGACCTGGCTGAAGACGTAAGGGGGTAGGGCTCCGATTCGTCGCAACTCCATGATGGGAAATAGTAGTTGAAGGTACTCGAGACGTAAGAGATATTGGCTGGACCGTGGTCGCAGCCGGTGGCGAGACCCCACCGACTCTCTTGGAGCGCCCTATCGACGCTGCGCTCGGTGTTCTCGTGGGGCGACGCTGCACCTGGCACGAACGCGAAGAAGGGCGGTTCTCCGCGTGAAGAAGTCACCGTCTACCAGTGGCCGATCGAGATCGTTCCTTGCAGCACTGCTTGTCTTCGCAGTGCTGGTGGCGCTCCAATCGGCCGTGAGCTGCAGGGTGCCCCCTCCAGGTCGAGGCGCCACTCCTCAGGAGGACCTTTACCGGCAGAACTGTGCCCTCTGTCATGGCATCAATGGAGGCGGAGCTCAGGGGCCGCCCCTCATCGACCGCCCACGCTCAGCAGAGGAAGTCCGCGCCATTGTGGTGGCAGGTCGGGGCGAGATGCCGTCGTTTTCCGACAAGTTGAGCGAAGAGCAGATAACTGCAGTGGCGGAGTACGCCGCCGGGCTCTCCCAGGCTAGCTCCGGCCGGTAGTTGCCCCCAGCAGGTCCCAAGAAGCTAGCTTTCGGTCGCTTCCCCGAGGATGTCGATAGCCTCGTCGGCATCCCGAGGCCGTGGCACCGAGAGAATGAGATAGTCAGCTCCGGATGCAGACACCTCCGCGAGGAAGGTCGCTCCCCCGTTTTTCTTCGCGAAGGAAAGGTCCGCTCCCCACGAGATCCCAGGAATCCGAGGAGCAGCCGCGTGACCTGAAAAACGCCGGAGTAGAGAGGAAATTCTTGTGACATCGGAAGGCGTTCCGTTCCAGATGTTGACGCGTTCGACACGACCCAGTGCGGCTTCGAGCAGGTCTTTCGAGGTCCCTCCAAGCCAGATGCGCGCTTGTCGGTGTGCCTCGAGGGCAGCGAGCGTCCTGTCGAGCAACTCCACCCGGCGGGCTCGTCCTGGAAATTCCAGGCCGAAGCGCTCGACTTCCCCTGCGGACAGGCGATCCGATATGCCGATTCCCGCGATAACCCTCCCGGGGGCAATCGCGCTGAGAGTCTCGAACGCTACCGCGGTGACCTCGGGGGGTCGCAACCAGGCCTTCACCACCAGGGACCCCAAATCCACCCGTGATGTCGCAGAAGCCACCGCTCCGAGCAACGCAAGGCACTCCGAGGCGGAAACCGGAACCTTGCTTCCTGGTGATCCCAGGTGGTCGAAGACGAAGACGCCGTCGAGTCCGGCGCTTTCGGCCTTTCGAGCCGTATCGAGGGCGAGCTGGGGAGGGCAGTCGAAAACCGGTAGGGTCAGTCCTGCTGCTGCCCTCGACCCCGCAGTGCTCATGGCTGCGAGCTCGTGCGCTCGGCCTTTCGCAAGCCCCTCATAACCGCCATACGAAGGTCTCTGGGAGAGGAGCGAGCAATCCTCAACATTTTCGCAAGAACCGAAGGGTCGCCCTCCCACAGGTCGAAGAGGACCTCGTCATCGGTCTGCAGGACCAGCTTCTCGAAGACGAGCATGACGAGGGCCAGCTCGTCCAGGTGCCCCAGCACGGGAAGGACGTCCGGGAGAAAGTCCACGGGAGACAACAGGTAGGCTGCAGCCGCAGCAAGCAAGAGCTTGCGAGAGAGGGGTACCCTGTCGTCCCGGACCAGGCGCACTACCAGCTTTGCCATAGCCGGGATCGCGCCCGCCACTTCTCTGATACTCAGGTCCGGCGTGATTACCTCTACCCCAGGTCGATCGCCTCTCATCTCAGGCAGATGCCTCGTGTTCTCGGGAGCTTTCCGGCCGGCCCCGTACCAGTTCCAGTGCGATCAGTCCCGCACCGATGATGCCAGCGTCCTCGCCAAGCTTCGCTCTGCGCAGGGGAATGGGGTCGCGGTAAGGGCGGCCCTGTAGCCGCAAGCCGAAGGCATGCTCAGCTCGTTCGAGGAAAAGGTCCGCTGCATCGGAGACGCCTCCCCCAATGACGAAGACATCGGGATCCAGGACGTTTGCCAGGATCGCGAGCCCCACAGCGATGCGGTCCGCGTACTCCCTCATGATCCCCAGAGCTACGGGGTCACCCTCACGGGCCGCCACCACCACGTGCTCCCCACGCACGCGAGTGATGTCTCCGTCGGCCATCTCCAGGATCCGCCCTCCGCGACCCTCACGAGCCGCTTCCTTTGCCATCTCTCCAAGCGCCGTCCCCGACGCCAGCGTCTCCCAGCATCCCCGCTGACCGCAGCCGCAAACCGGACCCTCGGGGTCTACGAGAATGTGGCCGATCTCCCCGGCGAATCCTTTAGAGCCCCTGTATAGCTGCCCGTCGAGGACCATTCCCCCTCCGATACCGGTCCCCAAGGTGACAAGCACCATGTGGCGCACCCCCGGATGGCAGCCTAGCCGGAACTCCCCGTAAGCGGCCGCGGTGGCGTCGTTGTCCACCGTAACCGGCAGCCCGAACTTGGAGCCGAGCAGCTCGACGACGGGGAAGTTGCGGTAGCCGATGTTGGGCGCGAACCTCACCACTCCGGCCGATACGTCCACCAGGCCGGCCGCGCCCACCCCGATTGCCACGACCGAGCATGGTTGCTCTGTCGGTGAGGCGGTCTCGTCTGCAAAGCGCTCAATCACTGCGGAGACAGTCTCGAGGAGGGCTTCCGCTATGTCTTCCGCTCCCACAGGCATTCTCGAGCGCTCGACCGCCAAGATGGAGCCAGAGGAGGCGACAACGCCGGCTCGCAGGTACGTTCCCCCTATGTCCACGCCCACGGCGACGCTCATGCTCCCACCTCCACGAAGCGGGTCGACTTCCAGCGCCTCCTATCGAGGTGCCCGGAGCCAGGAATTCCGCCAGGGAAGACCTGTGGACAGGCCATTCCCCCGGGCACCGCTCGAACCCCCGGGGACTTCAGGTCCGCGCCTCGGTAGGAGCGGGGGTCGTCGGCGGAGCGACTCGGTCGGGGCAAGGAGACACGAACCTCAAGCTCACGTTCCTCACTCCAAGCGACTCGAGCTCTCTCTTGAAGCGCTCCTCGGCTTTCCAGCGCTCCGGGTTGCGGGCAGCCTCGTTGCTCAGACAGTACGTTATCTCCACATTGTCTGTACCCCGAAAGGTCCCTTCGACCGCGGACGACACCGACCGCTGAGGATAGCTGAGGAAGACGGCGAAGAGCACCGCTACGATCAGCACAGGAAGGGCGACCCATACCGGAATGCGCGCACGCATGAACCAGCTCGGTCGCCTCTCTACAGGTTCGACCTCAGCCACTCCCGAAGGATCGTCATGCTTGTCTGGGTCGCCCAAGGCCTGGCTCCTTTCCTGCTGGCCGTCTCCGGACCTCAATATCGCAACAGCGCCCCGACCCTCCCCAGCACGTCAAGATCGGCGCTTGCAGTGACGAGCTCCACCTTACCTCCGTTCTTGAGGACAGCCTGGACCGCCTCCTCGATGACATCGTCTACCCGCTCCGCAGAGTCCGTACCGCACGTGGTGCAGCGGGGGCCGATGGACGACAGTCCCGAGCACTGAGGACACTTCCAACCCGGCACCACATATCCTCGCGAGACCACGAGCAGTTCGACTCTTCCAGCCGACAGCGCACGCAGCGTGTCCTCGAGCCCCGCGACTGCACTACCCGATCCCACACCGCTCCTGACTCGTTCGACAAGTCGAGCGTCTTCCTCCCGCTCGATTTCCGCGTCGACCTCGTCCACGAGGGAAGCGAGCTCGGCAGGCTTCACGTTTATGTCCAGGCTAAGCTCGCGTACAACTCGCTTTTCGAGGTCCGAGGGTAGACAGGCCTTGAGCTCGACGCGGTCCTCGACCGGCCCTGCAAGGACGATGTGGGACACGGGATCTCTGGAGAAGTATTCCTCGGCCGCAGCCGCTACCCGCTTGAAGTGGTGGTGCGCCTCCTGCTCAATGTGCCGGGCGTACCTTGCCTGGGCCCATCCTCCCTGATCGTGCTTGCCGTGAACCTGATCCTCGATCACTCGTTCCTCTCCAGTCTGCCTTCCCATGTGGAACCGGAGCAGGCGTGCGCTCCGCCGGTTGCAGAGGATCACACCGAAGGGCGAGTACTCGCTAAGCAAGGAGTTGAGGGGTCGTACGTACGGGCTCTTGTCGAATGAAGCGCGCGACCTCAGCGGCCGCCCCACCACGTAACACCGCTCCAGGCCCTTGGCCCGACAGACGAAAAGAGCTGCTGCTGCGCCACCTTCACGAGAAAACTCAAGCTCGATGAAGCGTCTGGCGTGACGAGCGTCCTCGTGGGCGTCCTTGTACGCAGGCGACCCGCCCTCGGTTCGTTCGAGTCGCCTCAGGGCGGACTCGATCAGGGAATTCGCCTGTTCCTCGACGTCTCGCTTCGTGGGGTACAGCGAGGGCGACAGGTCTAGGTAGAGCGAGAGCACCACCTTGTCGTCGAAGGCCATATCGGCGAGCTCCCTCACGTCGTCTGGAGTGAGGCTCAGTCTGACTTCCATAGGACCTCCAGGGTATGCCGCTGTCGACTCGGGTGATAGCGGATCCGTCGAATGCGAACGGGTTGTGGAGGAGGGAGGGGCATAGCCCCCCTCTCAGGCCACCTTCCGACCAGAGGCCGCGGCACGCTTTCGGGAATTCTTCTTGAGGGCTTCCTTGACGACTTCCTCGAAGGTGTCCACGAGCCTGATACGAAGATTTTTCCGCACGTAATCAGGCACCTCGTCCAGGTCTGCTTCGTTGTCTCTCGGGAGGAGCACTTCTCTCAGACCCGCTCGCTGGGCCGCTAGAAGCTTCTCCTTGATGCCCCCTACGGGAAGGACGCGGCCTCGCAGCGTGATCTCGCCTGTCATCCCGACTTCTCTCCTGGCAGGGGTTCCTGTAATCGCCGATATCAGCGCAGTCACCATCGTCACTCCTGCCGAGGGGCCGTCCTTGGGCACGGCGCCTGCCGGGACGTGGATATGGACGTCGTACTTGTCCCACCAGTCCTCGGGGACCGCCAGGTGACCCCGGTAGCTGCGGGCCAGGGTGAGGGCAGCCTTGGCGGATTCCTGCATCACCTCACCCAGCTGGCCAGTGAGGGTGAGGTTCCCCTTGCCCGGCACAAGCCGGCACTCGACGAACAGGATCTCGCCGCCGGTCGGGGTGACCGCGAGGCCTGGTACCACCCCGACGGCGTCCTCCTCTTCGGCCACCGTCTTCTTGTACTTCGGCGGCCCCAGGAACTGCTTGAGCCGCTTTCTGTCTACGGAAACCCGCCGGCGGCCGGAAGCGACCTGCAAGGCGGCCTTTCTTGCTATGGTCGCGATCTGTCGCTCCAGGTTCCGAACCCCTGCTTCGCGCGTATACCCGTCGATGAGGGTCGTCAAGGCGTCGTCGGAAATCTTCAGATTGCCGGGCTTTAGCCCGTGCTCTTCGAGCTGCTTGGGAACGAGGAATCCCTTGGCGATTTCAACCTTCTGAGGTTCGGTGTATCCCGGTATCTCGATCACCTCCAGTCGGTCCCTCAGGGTTAGAGGGATCGTATCTAGGATGTTGGCAGTGGCGATAAACATCACCTGGGACAGGTCGATCGGGACGTCGAGGTAGTGGTCCCTGAAGGAGTCGTTCTGTTCGGGGTCGAGAACTTCGAGGAGGGCTGCAGCTGGATCTCCCCTGAAATCCGCTCCCAGCTTGTCGACCTCGTCGAGCATTATCACCGGGTTCTCCGTACCCGCCCGCCGCATTGCCTGGACGATTCGGCCGGGCATCGCGCCGATGTAGGTCCTTCTGTGACCTCGTATCTCCGCCTCGTCGCGCACGCCGCCAAGGCTCATCCGGACGAACTTCCGGCCCAGAGCGCGGGCGATCGACTTGCCGAGACTGGTCTTGCCGACGCCCGGTGGACCGACGAAGCAAAGCACCGGGCCTCGCATGTCCCGCTTGAGCTTGCGCACGGCGAGGTACTCTAGTATCCGCTCCTTCACCCGCTCCAGGTCGAAGTGGTCCTCGTTGAGGATCGCCTCGGCTGCGGCAACGTCAAGGTTGTCTTCGGTCCTGACACCCCACGGGTAGTTGAGCAGCCAGTCGAGATAGGTCCGTATGACGGAGTGTTCCGGGCTGGCCGAGGGAACCTTTTCCAGGCGGGCGAGCTCTCTCTCGGCTTCTTTACGGGCCTCTTCGGGAAGCTCCAGTTCTTCGAGGCGCTTCCTGAACTCCTCGATCTCGACGCTCTCCTCGCTGGTCTCCCCAAGCTCCCTCTTTATGGCCTCCAGCTGTTTTCGCAGCCAGAACTCGCGCTGCCCGGCCTCGACCTCGGACTCGACCTCCTTTTGAATCTCAGAGCCCATCTGGAGGATTCGAAGCTCGCGGTTGAGGATTCTGAGCAGCTTTTCGAGTCGCTCCTCGACGTCGAAGGTCTCGAGGAGCTCCTGCCGCTCCTCGGTGGAGATGTTGACGTTCGAGGCCATGAAGTCGGCGAGGTTCTCGGGCTCGGAAATGTTGATGGCTGCAGCGAAGAGCTGGTCAGGTATGTACGGAGCCAGCTCCACCATCTTCTGAAAGGTCCCGAGAACCCCCTTTACCAGCGCGTTTACCTTCTCGCCGCCCTTGCTCTCTGTCGGAACGACCCTCACCCTCGCCTTGAAGTAGGGGGTCGTGCTCTCCACCGACTCGATGACGATCCGGGCTATCCCCTCGACGACGATCCTCATCGTCCCGTCTGGGAACTTGAACATCTGGACGATCCGGGCGAGCGTCCCCACCCTGTGGAGATCGTCAGGCTGGGGCTCGGGCACCTGCGAGTCGACGAGGGAGACGACCCCGATCACCTTGTCGCCAGCGAGGGCCTCATCGACCAGACGCTTGGACGACTCCCTCCCTACCATCACGGGGGTGACGATCTCGGGGAAGAGGACCGTGTCCCGCAAGGGGAGAATCGCGAGCGGCTGGGCGACCTCGAGTGTGCGCCCTCCCTTCTCGACTACCGTTATCCGATCTTCGTCCGTCACCCGATCCCTCCCAGAGCCGTCGGTATTTCCGTGATCCGGCGGGCCCCTCCGCCCGAATGGTCCGCCGGACGGGACGAGCTCATTCCACCGTTATCCGCTCGATGCGGTCCTGTCCGCCGGTAGGCCGCCCAGCAGATGCCCGCTCCGCGAGAGTCTCCACAAGCTTCGTGCCGGCCCTCACCAGGTCCGCGACCGCTTCGAAGAAACCCTCCAGCGCGTCAGAGCGGGTAGCCTCGGAAACGCTCCTGAAGGCCTTCCCTACCGGGCACGCGTAACACTCTTCGTGGTATGCCTCTTCCCGGCGCGTACCTCGCTGCTCTCGCTCGCCCTCGGACTGGTCGCTCCCCGCTCCCCCGTCGAAAACCGAAAAGCGGCTCTTCGATAGCGACCTGCGGGCGTCGCGCCGAGCGGACGGCTCCCCCTCTGGACCCCCCGACAACCTTCCTGGACCGCTCATCGGGATCCTCCCTCATTCTTCCCTGTCGGCGAACTCGATGAACAGGGTGTCCTGTCGATATCTTGCAGCCTCGATCCGCCGACGTGCCAGGGAATGGGGAAGGTGGACGTTGCGGGTCTGGTTGCCAACCCTTATGTACAGGTCCGCCCCTTTTCGGTATACGTCTATTTCCTCCTTGCGCGTCAGCGGGAGGAACAACTCGAGGGCCGCGCCGTTATCCTGCGTTCGTACTCTGACGGCACTTCGGCAGCCGAAGACTCCCAGGGGATCCTCCCCGCCGTAGACAGCTCTGCCGATGCCCGCCAGCGCTTCGAGTCCCACTGGCTCTTCGGTCATGTATGGACACTCCAGCAAGGCCAGGCCTTCGAAGTCGAGCCTGGCCTGTGCCAACCACCTGGCCTCTCTCTGCCTCCAGGACGAGAACACCTCGTCGGAGGAGTCTGCCGCTCTACCAATCGATACGAGCTTGTTCGCGACCGCCGCGTCGACGGGATAGCCGAACAGCGAGAGGTAGGTATAGGTCCTCCGGGTCTCTGCCAGTACGACCTTCTCGGCGTTGAATACCAGGCGGACCGAAGAGATCTGGGGGTTAGAGAGCAACGAGTGGGCCGCCACGATCTTCCGGTAAATTTCTTCGGCTGCATCGAGGCTCTCGTCGGAGGCGAACGGGATCGACGAGACTCGCGTCACCACGGGCCTGACGACCCTGGCAAGACCCCTTCCGACCGGCCATACACGGGACATCCACCACCGAAGCACTTCGGGGAGGGAAAGCAACCTGATCGTCTCTGCCGTGGGCGCGGCGTCGACTACCACGGCATCGAACTCCCCGGAATGGTGGTAATCGACGAGATCGGCGAGAGCCAGGAGTTCTTCGATGCCGGGGAGGACCGCCAGCTCTTCTGCCTCCAGGGCGTCCGATCCGGCCCAGTCCAAGAGCGCCGCGATCTGGTCTCGGACCAGGCCCCAGTCCTTTTCGATCCTGGCCGTGGCGTCCACCTGGCGCGCGAACAGGTTGGGGGCAATCTCCACCGGTTCGTCTCCCAGGTCGCAGTCGTATGCGTCGCCAAGGCTGTGAGCAGGATCCGTCGAGACAGCCAGCGTTTTGTAGCCCCTTTCGGCTGCCAGACAAGCGGTTGCAGCGGCGATCGTCGTCTTTCCGGTCCCGCCCTTGCCTGTGAAGACGACTACTCTCTGCAAGCCAGCTCCTCTGCCCGCTTCTTCAAATCGGCAAGGCCGGTGTCCATGACGATCTCTTCCGCCTTGCGTCTTAGAGGTCCCACTGCCATGGGGAGCGAGATCCTCAAGGAGTAAGTCGCCCGGGTCTTTCCACCATCGACAGCCTCGAATTCGTAGGAGCCATCTAGAGACGAAATGGAGAACTTCAGCAGCAAACCTCTCACCTCTCCATCCACGAGCTCCCAGGACAGCCTGTACGGCGGGTCGTACTCGTAGCGGAGGCGGTACCGAACTCTGAACCCCAGGGCGCCTCCGAAAAACTCGACCTCCTCGGGGTAGTCTCCCTGCAGCCCCTGCCCGTCACCAACCACGACCTTGTCGAGAGAGCTGGCCCAACTCGGGTAGTTCTCATAGTCGGTGATCACCTGGTACACGACCTCTATCGGGGCATCGATGACGGTCGTTCTGGACTCACTCGCTTCGAACATGCGATGAAACGCCCCTCTTCGTCCGGCCTATTTCTGGATCCTGCCTTGTGGCAGAGAGATCACGGCTACGGATTCTCTCAGCAGCCCACTCCGCGTGGCTGCGCAGCATGCGGCGGGACGATCTTCGGTAGCGCTCCACGACCTCGAGATCGTCCCGCTCTCCGCAGTTTCCCAGCACCACGAGCGCGTTTCTGCGGAGGTAGTCGAAGTCACGCCTTGGGATGTAGAAGTGCCCGAACCTCTGGCGGAGCCAGGAGTCGGGCGCTTCTAGCACGACCACGGGGTCTACCCAGGCCTGGCCACGCAGTTCCTCGGCCATGGTCGATCGCCTGTCGGTCACGGCATTCCTGTTCAACGGACAACAGCTTTGGCAGTCGTCGCACCCGTAAAGTCGGTCGCCGACCGCTTCCCGTGCCGCCTCGGGGATATCGCCGGGAGCCTGGAGCAAATATGCTATGCACCTCCTCGCGTCGATTACCCCCTCGGCCGTGATCGCGCCAGTAGGGCATCGCGCGGCGCACAGCGTGCATGCTCCGCAGTCCGGCGTCGACGGCGATCCGTTGGACAGCTCGGCAGAAGTCAGGACCGATCCCAGAAGAACCCAGGAGCCGTGCGTGTAGGTGATCACCATGGAGTTCTTCCCGTACCGCCCGATGCCGGCTTCGACGGCGGGTGGCCTGTCAGTAAAGGCGTTCGAGTCTGCGACGACGACAGCCTCGTGCCCCTTCGCCCTAAGTACCCCGGCTACGTGCTCCAGGGCGGACCGTAGCTCCGAGTAGTAGTCCTTTCTGGCATAAGCAGCGATCCTGGCAGCCCGTCGAAATGGTTTTGGAGGCAGCTCCGCTGGGTAGGCGAGGCCGCATGTCACGACCGTGCGCACCTCGGGCAAGGTACTCCTGGGATCGCAGGACACTTCGGGACGCTCGAAGGTGAAGCGCATTCGCCCAAGCAGGCCCGCCGCCTTTCTCCGCCGGATTTCTCTTTCGGTCTCCGAAAACTTCCTGGGGGCCGAGAATCCGACCACATCCAGCCCGGCCGACCGGGCTGCCCTCTGGATTAGTGGTTCGAGGCTCATGGGTTGCTGGATTGTGGCTGGCCTTCTACCCACTCCAGATCCCGAGCACTCTCGTCCGCTGCCCTCACTTCGCGTCTTACGTCGTCCACAACCCACTCGGCTGTCCTCGGCTGGGCACCGCTTATAAACTTCAGTCCCACCACCCAACCTCCGGCCTTCCTGGGCTCGGCGTACCAGCCCTTGTCCAGGATCTGGTCCGGGACGGCGATGTGCCGGGCAGCGAGATTCTTCTTGACTGCCTCGCCAATGGGCAAGGCTGAATCGGCGTCTCCGCGCCGGGCCACCCATCCCTTTACGGCTTCAATGGCGGCTTGGGCACTTTCCGGGAAGGCCTGCAGCTTTCTCCTGACCTCGACCACGCGTCCGACCTCGCTGGTCCGGGACGGGGCGCCATCCAGCCCTGGTGCGGAGGTAGAACCGCTGCCCTCCCGGTGGGTCTCGGACTCGCTTTCTCCGTACATCTCTCCTCCAGTCTCCTGAGCACTTACCGCACCAGCCGCACGACCGGCACTGGCAGAAAGCAGTGGCCTGACCACCGCCGCCTCCCCGACCCCCATGTCGTGTTGCCACGACCCGCGGCACTCGGTGATCCTGGATCCTGGCATTGGAGGGTCGATTTCGTACACGGACAGGAGTCGGGGGCTCATGCCGGGTTTCCGGAGCTACACCGAGTCGGTGACCGTCTCTACCGAGGGCAATAACGACATCATAGACATTTCGCCTCACATCGCCGCTGCTGTAGCCAGGTCTGGGGTTCGCACCGGGGTCGTTTTCGTGTCCGTACCCCACACTACGTGTGCCCTCACCTCCATGGAGTTCGAGCCGGGAGCGATTGCGGATCTGAAGAGATTCCTCGACGAGTGGGTCCCGTCCAGTCGGCGCTACCGCCACAACGAGCTCAACCACGACACCAACGGGCACGCCCACCTGAGGGCAGCCTTGCTGGGACCCTCTATCCACTTACCTGTGTCGGGGGGCAAACCGGTCCTGGGGACCTGGCAGACCCCGGTAATGGTCGACTTCGACGACAGGCCGAGGAGGCGGAAGCTCACGACCACGGTCCTGGGTAGCACCCTGGACTAGTGAGCCCCACGCATCGAGGCATCAACGGCCGCCGAGGAGCTCGCTCACTGCCGCCCTGTAAGTCTGCACCATCCCTCTCCGAGAGAAGTGCTGCGTCACATATTCCCGCCCGCGCTCGCCCATGACCCTCCGCAAATCAGCATCTCCTGCCAACCTCGCTAGGGCCTCGGCGATGGCGCGGCGGTCCCGACCGTCGAGGACGTAACCGGACTTCCCGTCCAGAACGGCTTCCGGCGTTCCACCCGACCTTCCAGCGACTACCGGTACCCCGGTGGCTGCTGCCTCGACCAAAGTGATTCCCAGGCCCTCTCCTTCAAGACCGAAAAAGCGCGACCGTATCGGCGCGGCGAAGATGTCGGCCGCTCTGTAGAGTTCAGGTAGAACCTGGGAGTCGGCCTCGCCGAAGAAGGTCACATGACCGCCCAGGCCCAACCTGGCGGTCATCCGTTCCAGCCTCCTCCGGTCAGGCCCACTGCCGACGATCACCAGTCGCACCCCGGGTACGCGCTGACGCACGGAGGCCACGGAAGCCACGAGCGCGTCGTTACCCTTGCGCTTGACCAGGCGCCCTACTGACAAGACCATGACCCCGCCCTCCTCGACGCCCAGGCCAAGCGCCGACCGCAGAGCAGCCTTCCGGTCGGGCCCCTGGTCCGGAGGACGGAAGCGGTGCAGGTCGACTCCAAAACGCATTAGCACGATCAGTGCGCTGTCACCGAAAACCGACCGTGCTATGGACTCGGTCCAGCGGCTCACGACGAAATGCATCGCTATTCTGCGGCCCAACGCCGCCAGCAGCGAGCGAACCAGCGGTATTCGTGCCGGTATTGCCAGCTCGGCACCGTGGTGCCAGACACAAAGGGGCAGGTCGAGCAGGGAGGAAACGCGCGCACCCAGAGGACCCAGCGGCATGGCCGAGCTCAGCCCCACCAGATCCACACCGCGCTTCCGGAGCGCATCGGCCACTCTGGACGCCGTGACAGGCGATGGCAGAAGCGCGCCGCGGGGTGCTGCTAGCCGCACGACCTCGAATCCCAGCTTCCGGTCGATTTCCCGGGCACCGGGGCGGTCCGGAGTCACAACGACGACCTCGCCCGGGTCTAGGGAGTCGATTAGCGAGAGGAAGTAGGTCTGTATTCCTCCGACGCCTGGAGGGAAGTCGTTGGTGATCAGCCCGAGACGCCAGCGGGTGGAGCCACGGGCTGTCGCATCAGATGACACCCTGTCGGCGCAGGTCTTCGAAGTCAGGCGCGCCCAGGCCCAGTTCGCCGAGGACCTCCTCGTTGTGCTCACCGAGCTCGGGGGCAGGCCTTCCGATGCGGAAGGAGAGCCCCTTCATCTTGAGAGGGGTACCGAGGTTCGAGAGGCGCCCGGCCTTTGGGTGCTCCGCCTCCACCACCATGGCGCGGTGGCGGATCTGGGGGTCTTCGAGAGCCTCGGCAACAGATTTGACCGGACCCACACAGGCGTCCTGACCATCGAATATTTCCATCCACTCGTCCCGCGTCTTGGTCGCGATGACCCCCTGGACCTCTTCGATCGCCTCCGCCTTGAACTGGCTCCCCAGCAGGTCTTCCCGACCGATGCCCTTGCAGAAAGCCTGCCAGAACTGGGGCTCCAGCGCGCCGACCGTTATCCACCGCCCGTCCTTGCAACGGTAAAGGTTGTAACAGGGGACGGATCCGTTGAGCACCTCGCTCCCCCAGGTGGGCTCTCCCCCGCCTCCGAAGTACTTGGCAGCGTGGATTGTCAACCACGAGACGACGCCGTCGAGCATCGAGCAGTCCACATAGTCGCCCTTTCCCTCTTCCCGGGCCTTGAAGAGAGCAGCCAGGATTCCGACCGCAGGTAGCAGGCCCCCTCCTCCCAGGTCGCCGATCTGGACAGCAGGAAGGACAGGTCGGCCGTCGCGGGTGCCGGTAAAACCCAGCACTCCCGCATACCCTATGTAGTTGATGTCGTGTCCAGCTTTCTTCTCGTAGGGGCCGTCTTGACCATAGCCACTGATCGAGCAGTACACGATCGCCGGGTTGACAGCGGAAACCTCCTCGTAGCCAAGGCCCAGCTTCGCCATCACTCCCGGTCGGAATCCCTCGACGAGCACATGGGCCTTCTCGGCCAGCGACAGCAGCAGCTCTCGCCCTCGGGGGTGCTTGAGGTTGAGGGTCACCGAACGCTTGTTGCGGTTCAGGACCCAGTGGGCCGCCGAATACCCGCCCACCATCGGAGGCGACCAGCGAATGTAGTCTCCCCTGCCGGGCTCTTCTACCTTTATGACGTCAGCGCCCAAGTCGGCCAGGATCTGAGTGCAATAACCCCCAGGCAGCAGCCTCGTTAGGTCCAGAATTCTCACACCCAGAAGGGGTCCGCTCACAGCTACCTCCTGCTCTCGTCCTGAACCAGAGGAACCTCGCCCCTCAGGGGGCCGCCCGAAGGTACCTAGGGGACGCGCCGACGGTTACCCTCAGGCCGGTCGTCCGCAAGCTGGTCATCGATGCGGAAGTCTTCCAGGCTACCTGTTTTCTGGCACCAACGGCACGTGACGCTCTCGACCACCCGCTCGAGATTCTCGCTCTCCTCGATGGTGACGTCGCCGCCGAGAGTGAAATGGTAGTACGAGCGTGTCCGGCGTCTCTCGACCACGTCGAAACGCGTGAGGTTGCCACAGTTGCGACATCGCAGCCTTACCGACTCCCCTTCGACGCCTTCCACCACTCTTGGCTCTCGCTCCTTTCCCCTGGACATCCCGACCTTGCGGGCCGACTTCCTTTCGCAGGAAGATGACGTCCTTGTGAAGGTCCGTGTGGTGCGGCTTCTGGACCAGATGAGGACGTCTTCGACTACCTCTGGATCAGATAACATGCACCCACCGTGAGGGGCTCGGCAGGTGGGATGGGCAACGAGCCCGGCGAAACGACTCTACCAGTTCGAGGAGCAGCTCGATGAGCGAGGACCCGATCTGGAGGCTCGACGCGCACGCCCTGGCCGACGGGGTTAGGCGAGGCGAGCTCTCCGCGGCAGAAGCCCTGGATGTGGCCATATCTCGAATAGAGGCTGCCAACCCCCGGCTCAACGCCATCGTTGCCAAGGACTACGACCGGGCACGTCAGGCAGCCGAGGAGATCGACACGCGCGTAGCACGAGGCGAGGATCCCGGTCCCCTTGCAGGTGTCCCCATACTGGTGAAGGATCTCGAAGACGCCGAAGGGTTGCCGACCACCCGAGGCTCGCTCCTATTTGCGCAAGACATCGCAGAGCAGGATTCCATTCACGTGGGCCGTCTTCGCAGAGCCGGCGCCGTTGTCGTCGGGAAGTCCGCTGCGCCCGAATTCGGCTCGACATACTTCACGCGATCGAAGGTCCACGGCATTACCCGCAACCCGTGGAACCTGGAGCGAACCCCTGGCGGTTCCTCGGGCGGCTCTTCAGCTGCAGTCTCGGCTGGTCTGGTGCCACTTGCGACAGCATCAGACGGAGGCGGCTCGACCCGGATCCCAGCGGCCTTCACCGGGCTTGTTGGCCACAAGCCCACAAGGGGGCTCGTCCCGCACGGCCCCGGCCACTGGTCGATCGGCCACTTCTCGGTCCTGGGTGCGCTGACCCGCTGCGTGAGGGACGCGGCCCGACACCTCGACGTCGCCTCCGGTCCCTCTGCCCTCGACGCCTTCAGCCTGCCGGGAAAGTGGAGCTTCGAGTCCGCTCTCGATGAGGACGTTCCTCGAGGCATGCGCGTCGGCTGGACCGACACCATGGGATTCGGTGTCTCCGACCCCGATGTTTCGCGCGTCGCACGGACCGCGGCCGAAAAGCTCTGTGAGACCCTTGGAGTGAGCATGCGAGAAGTCGAGGTTCCCTTCAGGGACCCGGCCAGGGCCTGGAGCGTTCTCGGGTCGGCAGAGCTCGTCTACGAGCTCGACGCCTATCTTCCCGACCGGTACGAAGATCTAACTCCGCCTGTCCAGCTGTCGGTAGAGATGGCGAAGTCGCTTCATCTTCGTGACGTGGGACGGGCCGCAGAGCGAGTCGCATGCCTCGTCGAAGCACAGGCGAGGCTTTTCGACGAGGTCGACCTGTTGCTGTCCCCTACCACTGCGGTGACAGCCATATCCGCGGACGGCAACATCCCCCTCGAGATCGCCGGTCGGCGCGTGACTCCATTTGGGGCGATACCCTTCACATACCCCTTCAATCTCACCGGCAACCCGGCGATAAGCGTTCCTGCGGGTCTGGGTCGGGACGGCCTGCCCGTGGGCCTTCAGATCGCCGGAAGGCGCTTTGAAGACGCACTTCTGCTCAAGGTGGCTTACCGGTACGAGGCGGCTTGCCCCTGGACCAAGTTCGCGCCACTCGCCGAGGAGATCTGAACCCGCCAGGGCCGGGCTCGTTGGCTGCTTCCGTCGGCCGGCTCCCTGGCGTCAGGCCCGGGCCGCCTTCTTCGACGCCTCCCTGAGGGCTTGCGCCTTCTCCGCGGCCTTTCCCTCGGCCAGGACCGATCTGGCGAGTTCGAGTCCCTCTCGAAAGTCGCTTACCTTCTCGCACGCGAGCAGGGCCGCGGCAGCGTTCAGTGCCACGAAGTCTGCAGCGGGCGACTCTTCCCCTGAGAGGACGCGCTCCGCTATCTCGAGGTTTCTGGCAGGGTCGCCTCCCTTGAGGGCCTCAGGAGGGTGCCGAACCAGGCCGAGGTCTTCCGGATCGACCTCAATCGTCTCTAGGTCGGAGCCCTGCATGATGTAAAGCGTCGACGGACCTGAAGCCGAGACTTCGTCGATACCTTCTGCACCGTGGAAGAGAATTGCCTTCGTGCGTCCGAGCAACCGCATGGTCTCAGCGAGAAGTCCCGCGGAGCTTGCGTCAGCCACACCCATGGAGTGGTACTCGGCCCCTGCAGGGTTGCAGAGGGGCCCTAGCAGGTTCATGACCGTCGGGATGCCGAGCTCCTGTCTGACGGGCGCCACATGGCGCATCGCGGGGTGGAACCTGCGTGCGAACAGAAAGCAGATTCCAGCTTCCTCGAAGCACCTGCGAACCCCTTCGGGGCCAAGGTCAACCTCCACCCCCATGGCTTCGAGCAGGTCAGCCGACCCACATCGCGAAGATGCGGCCCTGTTGCCATGCTTGGCGACCCGCGCCCCGGCTCCCGCAGCCACGAGCGCGGCAAGCGTCGACGCGTTCACCGTCCCGGATCGGTCGCCGCCGGTTCCGCAGGTATCTAGCAGGGAGCCGCCAAGGTCAACCCGGTCTGCTGCTTCCAGCATGGCCTCGGCCATTCCTGCGAGTTCAGAAGGGGTCGGAGGCCGCATCCTGAAAGCGGTGAAGAATGCCGCGACCTGAGACGGCGCGGCCTCGCCGCCCATGATCGAGCGCATTGCGTCGTAGGCACCTTGCCGTCCCAGGCTCTCGCCTGCTATCAGAATAGAGAGTATCGCTGGCCAGTCCCTCACTGGGGTACCCTTCCTCCCCTGATGGCCAGGAGGTATCCTCTCAGTCCCACCAGAGGTGGCGGTCCAGCACTCCGGCCGCGATGAGGTTTTTCTGGATCTGGCTTGTGCCCTCCACGATGGTGAGCTGGCGCGCATCCCTGTAGTAGAGCTCGAGGGGGTGATCTTTCATGTAACCGGCAGCACCCATCATCTGCAGGCACTCGTTGGCGGCCCTCACCGCCACTTCGGTGGCGTAGTACTTCGCCATGGAAAGGTAAGGTACGTCTTCCTTGCGGTAGCGCCCCTGGTCCACCATCAGGGCTGCCCGGTAGGTGAGCAATCTGGCGGCCTCGATCTGGACCGCGAGGTCGGCGATTGTCCAGCGAATCCCCTGAAAATCGGAGACCCTCCCCCCGAACGCTTCCCTCTGTTCCACGTAACGGGTCGCGTACATAAGCGCACCTTCTGCCAGCCCTAGCCCTCTGGCGGCAACTATCGGCCTCATGGAGTTGAGAGAGAGCATCGCCAGCTTGAAGCCCTCGCCGGGGCGGCCCAGCACTGCAGACTCTTCCACGACCACGTCGTCGAAGATGACTTCCGCTGTCGGCACCCCCTTAACTCCCAGCTTTCGGTCGACCGAACCAATCGAAACGCCGGGCAGATTTCGGTCGACGATGAAGGCCGTAAAGCCGGCATGACCTCTGGAGGGGTCGCTCTTGGCGAAGACGACGTAGAAGTCGGCGACGGTCGCCCCGGACATCCAGCACTTGCGACCCTTGATTACCCAGCCCGAGTCTACCCGGCGGGCCGTCGTCTCGATTCCTGCCACCCATGAGCCCGCCTGCGGCTCCGAGAGAGCGAATGCGCCCTTGCGCTCACCGGAGGCCACTGGCCTTACATAGTTCTTTTTCTGCTCCTCGCTACCAGCTATCAAGATCGGACTGGTCGGTAGCCGTGACAGCAGCAGAATCAGGGCGGAGGAATTGCAGTACTTGGCGACTTCCTCGATGGCGAGCACGAGACCCAGACAACCGGCTCCAGAACCCCCGTACTCCTCCGGTATTGCCAGCCCCAGAAGGCCAGAATTCTTGAAGACCTCGAAGATGTCTTCGGGAAATTCCTCGGACTCATCGATCTCTCGAGCCCGCGGCGCCACCTTTTCGGTAGCTATCCGTCTGCAGGTAGCTTGCAGCTCACGGTAGTCCGCAGAGAGTTCGAAGTCCATGCCTCACCGTCCAGAGCGTGTCGCCTCCCAGGACGGCTCGCAGTATACCCTCCTCAAGCGTGGGCCCAGACGGGCTTCGGGAATCGGACCTCGCTCTTCGACCCCTCTTTGGCTGGCTCAGGCGGTACGCCGCCGTCGTCTCCAGATGCGCCTGCGATCACGCTCCGTCGTCCCACCCCAGATTCCCAGTTTCTCCCGGGCCTCCAGGGCGTACTCGAGACAGGCCTCACGAACGCTACACGCACGGCAGATGGCCAGTGCGGTCTCCGCCTCCTCCTCGCTTGCCGGGTAGAAGAGCTCGGGATCCTCTCCGCTGCAATTCCCGTGAACTCGCCAAGTCGAGATCCGGGCGAGCTCTAGCTTCGAAACGAACCCCAACAGACCTCGCTTCGCCATCGCTCCCTGGGGATGATCTCGACCGGGAACGACGGTTGTCTTTGCCAGCGTTCGGTCGCCGACCCGGTCGCGTTGTATACGCAGGAACGCAGCGCTGGGTTCGCGGTCTGTGGGCGATTCAGACGAAGGCCCAGGCAACACCCTGGGCTACCGATTTCAGTCGGGGTCAAGAAACTCGCCATGGCGCCGGAACTTCGGCAGCGCGGTATCCCGCCAATTTTTTAGTCCCGTTTCGCGCCGTTCCAGTGCCTGTCGGGCAGGCCGACCTGGATCACACCCCGCCCAGGTAGGCTGCCTTGACCCTCGGGTCTTCGATCAGCTCCTGGCCGGTACCTTCGAGCGTAATCGATCCCGTCTCGAGCACGTATGCGCGGTCGGCGATCTCGAGGGCCTGAACCGCCATCTGCTCGACGATAAGTATCGTCTTTCCCTCGGCAGCGAGGTCGTTGATGATCTCGAATACCTCCCGAACGAGAATCGGAGCCAGACCCAGGGAAGGTTCGTCAAAGAGGAAGAAGTCAGGGTTGCTCATCAGTCCTCTGGCGATTGCCAGCATCTGCTGCTCACCGCCGGAAAGGAGTCCCGCGGCCCTGTGCCGTCGCTCCGCCAGCACCGGAAATCGGTCGTAGATGTCGTCGAGCTCTGCGCGCACCTTACGGCGCTCTCGCTTGAATCTGCGGTAGGCGCCGAGCAGCAGGTTGTCTTCCACCGAGGACTGAGGGAAAACTCTGCGCCCCTCGGGCACGTGAGCGATGCCGAGCCGTGCAATCTTGTGTGCCGGGAGCTGGTCGATTCGGCGGCCCTTGTACCAGATCTTGCCTCTGACGCTTTTCAGCAGCTCTGAGACGCCCGAGATCGTCTTGAGGGTCGTGGACTTACCGGCTCCGTTACCACCGATAATGGTCACGATCTCGCCCTCGTAGACGTCGAAGCTGATTCCCTTCAGGACGCGGGCGGCGCCGTAGAAGACCTCGAGGTCTCGCACCGAGAGAATCGGTCGCTCTCTGGATATATCCACCCCGACGATCCCGCCAAGGCGTGTGTCCGCCTCGACCGACGGTGCTCCTCCGGGCATTACCGGCTGGTACGCACCAGGCTGAAGCGGTTCGTAGCCCGAGTCCGAGGGAACGGATGTGCCCGGAGGGCCGTACCCGGGCGGCTGAGTCTGCGGTACCTGCGGTCCGACAGCAGCACTGTACCCACCCCCGGAAGCCGGCGCGCCAGCTCCGCCCGGGGAGTAGCCTGGCCCCCCTGAAGGAGCACCTCCTTGAGGATCCGCCACCGGCTGCTGGACCGACTGGTACTGAGGTGGAGCAGCGTCCGGCTGGTACTCGGGCTCATACGAATCCGCACGCGGCGCCTGTGTGAGGTCTATCTGAGGGAGAATCTGTGTCTCGTGCCCGGCCCCGGTGCTCTCCGGGTAGTTCGGCCGACTACCTTCAGCAGAGTCGGGAAGCCCACCACCTTCGGGGTTTACTCGGTCGGCCATCAGACCGCCTCCGCTCCGAGATACGCCTCTATGACCTTGGGATCCTGACGGACTTCATGGGGTGGACCGTCCGCTATACGGCGCCCATAGTCCAGGACGGTGATGTAGTCCGAGATGTCCATGACCAGGTCCATGTGATGTTCGATCAGCAGCACCGTGATACCGCACTCACGGATCTGGTCTATGAGCTCGACCAGCTCGACGACCTCCCCGGGATTCATTCCGGCTGCCGGCTCGTCAAGGCAGAGCAGGTCGGGGTTGGAGGCCAGCGCCCTGGCGATTTCCAGCCTTCGCTGGTTCGCGTACGAGAGCGTCCCCGCCAAGTCGTTGCCACGATCTCTCAACCCCACGAAATCCAGCAGCCCCCACGCCCTCCTGGCCCGCCACATACGTCCAAGATCCCCGATGCGCCGGTCGATCTCCTGCTTCTTGACCGCATGCAGTCCCACCATGACGTTTTCCAAAACGGTCATTTGGCGCCAGATCTGCATGTTCTGGAAGGTCCGCGCAATTCCCCTCGCTGCCCTTTCCTCTGCCGGGAGGTTCGAGATGCTGTCCCGCCCCAGGATGATCTTGCCCGTGTCCTCCCTGTAAAAGCCGGTTATGACGTTGACCATGGTGGTCTTGCCCGAGCCGTTCGGACCGATCAGGGCGTGGACGGTCCCCTTTAGAACCGTGAAGTCCACGTTCGCCAGCGCCCGCAACCCGCCGAAGTACTTGGAGACGTTACGGACCTCCAGCAAGGGCTCGTAGTTCCTGACTCTGGCGACGTCTGCCGGGACCGGCACCTTGTAGCTCTCAGGCATCTCGGGCGTGGGCGGTGTGTACACTGCACGCCCTGCCTCGACCTTCCGCCTCCGGGTGACTTCCCGGTACCTGCCCAGAGCCTGCGTGGCCCCGCCGGGCAGCAGCGCAACGAGTGCTATACCCAGAGCCGCCGGTGCCAGTTGCGCGATGTAGGTCGCTCCTCCGCCCGTGGCAGCAGCTCCGGCTTTCGTGGCCCCTTCAGCAGCGCCCCTGAGTAATTGCGGAAGCACGAGACCCGTGCCGAAGAAGAACGATCCGACCAGAGGCCCTGCTATCGTACCGAAGCCCCCTACCAGGATCATGATGAGCAGCCGGAAGGAGAACTGTAAGTCGATGACCGAGCTGGTAGTGAGCACCTGGCCAAACTGGGGGTCCTGAGCGTGGAGGGCGCCCGCCAGGCCGACGATCATCGCCGAGATCGAGATCGAGGCGACCTTGAAGCGCCTCACGGGCACCCCCGAGGCCCTGGCGCCGATCTCCGATTCCCTGATCGCCTTGAAAGCCCTACCCATCCACGATCTCGTGATCGCCACCGAGGCGAGCAGGACAGCCAGCAACGCGATGACCGCGACACGGTAAAACGCGACCCTGTTGAAGTAATTGTCGGTGACGTCGAGGGTCGGAGGCGGCGCGAAGAAGACGGCCTTGACGGTCTTGGTATCGAAGGCCCCTGTCGTCTGGGTCCCGGCCACAGGGTCGAATGTCCACCTGCGCAACAGGTAGACGAGCTGAGGCAGGAAGGCGACAAAGGCCAGCGACATCACCGTAAAGTAAAAGCCCCTGAGGTGGGCCGCGCCACCCGAGAGGGCCAGTCCGGCCAGCAACGACACGAACAAGGCGAAGACCAGCGCTATCCACGGGTTCTTGAAGAAGTCGGTGCCCACGGCCATGGCGTAGGCGCCGACCCCGAAGAAGCCCGCGTGCCCCAGTGATATCAGGCCCGTATAGCCGGCCAGCAGCCCGAGCCCTATAGCTGCGATCGCGATTACCAACGTGTTGTTGACGACATCTATCCATAGAATGCCCCGCCGGGTACCGAACAGCACACCTATCAACTGGGGCAACGCGGCGAGAACCAGCGTGAAGACGACAAAGGCGACTGCCGATCCGCGGTAAGTCTCGGGAAAGAAGACATAGGGCTTCTTTTGGTTCGCATAGAAGAGGCTCTTTCCAGGAAGCCACCTCTTGGGACGTTCCAGCTTTATCGGCCGTCGCCCGACTTTGGCCTCGTCTCCCGGTGCCTGAGCGGGGGTCGCGCCGGGTCCTTCCTGGCGGCCTGGCACCACGCCCTGCGACGCCTGAGCTTCCGCACCGTAAGTCGGTTGCGGGAAACCCTGCCCTGCAGCTTCTCCTGTCCCGTACTGCTGGTATCCCATCGGTCGGCCCTTCCGAGTCCTCAGACTTTCTCGACGGCGGGCTCACCAAAGAACCCCGTCGGGCGGAAGAGCAACACGGCAATGAAAAGCGCCAGGACGACGAGTTGCTCGTAAGCACCCGCCCTTGGGAAGACGGTGATGAGCAAGGCCTTCAGAAAAGCGATGCTGTAGCCGCCAAGGATCGCGCCCTTTGTACTTCCGAGGCCCCCCATGACCGCGGCCACGAAGCCCTCGATCCCCAAAAGCAGAGCGGTCTGGAAATTCAGTCCCTGGATGGGCGCAAAGAGTGCCGCGCCGAAAGCCCCGGTCATCCCGGCGAGCGCGAAGCTCATCGCGATGATGAAGTTGGCGTTGATCCCCATCAGAGAAGCCGCCATACGTTCTTCCGCTACCGCACGGAAGGAGCGGCCCAGCATCGTACGGGCGTACATCAACTCGAGGATTCCCATGAGCAGGAGAGTCCCAACTATGATGAGCATCCTCGAGGGGTTGAAGCTCGCCCCGAAGATCGTCGCATCCCTGAAACCGAATATCGACCTGAGCAGCGGAGGGAGAGGTTGGGGCTCTGCGGAGATGAACCGGGCAACCGACGCCTGGATGACTATGTATGCCGAGAAAGTCGTCAGGACCCAGCCGATGTTGGTCATGGGGTCGAAGCGACCGAGGGGCAGGATGGCTACAGCCCAGACGAGCACGCCGACGATGGCCGACAGAGCCACCGAGATCAACAGTGCCAGCCATAACCTGGCACCGGGGTCGGCGTCTGCACCGCAGGGACCCGTCATGCCGCAAACTTTCCAGACTAGGTACCCGCCCAACACCACGGTGCCCGACTGAGCGAAGTTGATGATCCGGGTGGTCGAGTAGACCAGGTTGTAACCAAAAGCTACGAGGGCCAGAACCGACCCTGCAACCAGGGAGGAGATGATCAGCTGTGAAATCTTCGTCGTCAACTTTGCTCTCTTCCTCTACGCCGGTGTCGCTGGTTCTACTTCTCTTTTTTCGCCACGGGTAACGTATTCACTCCCATGGCTCCCCTGCAACGGCCTCGCTGGCCTTCAGTGGACCTTGCAACGGTTGGATAGGGTCCCGTCCGCCTCCTTGGTGCACTGGGTACCGTAGCCCAGCTCGAGAATCTCGGCCACAGCGTCGGGGTGCCTTTTCCTGTTCTCCTCAAGTGTCGGTCGGACCAGATGAGTAGGGTTGAACGGGAAGTCCCGGAGTCCCTCCTGCCACTCCCGGCCGAGCTGGTAGGGCGGGTCGGTTGGCTCGGGCCGGTTCCTCTCAAGAGTGACGATGATCATGTCCTCCGGCTTTCTGGCAAGGTGGTCTTGGGGACTGAAGGAGAACGGGAAGCCGCTAAATTCGCGCTCCTGTCCGTTCTCGATCGCGGCCACCACCGCGTCCCGATCGGTGCTGCCGGCATCTTCGACCGCCTTGACGATCGTGTAGAAGCTGTCTGCCGGTGACTCCTCACCGCCACTTGCCAGCTCCCCCGTGTACTCCTGTACCCACCTTGCAATCTTGAAGCGCGGCAAGTACAGCAATCCGCCTATGTGCCACGCGGTGACCGAGCCGACCGCCGCGGCGTCGCCGGCCAGTACCGCCCACTGCCTTTCGCCCATGCCCGCAGGATCGCCCATCAAGTGCGGACGCCATTCACCACTCTTCGCCGTCGGGGTATCGACGTACTTGGCGTTGAGCGCCTGAAGGCCCTTGACAATGTTCGCGGTGTCGCTGGGAAGGCCGAAAATCCACAGCGCCTCGCATCCGGTCGTCTTCAGTCGCTGCAGCTGCGGTCCGACGTCGGTGGCGTTCAGACCGTAAGTCTCGACGCCCACGATCTGCAGGCCGAACTTCTGTGCCGACTCTCTGGCGATTGTCTCGAAGTCGGCAGCCAGCAGCGAGACGTACATGAGAGCGATCTTCGAGTAGCCCCTGTCGAGCTTGGAGTATCTGGCGAGGTTCTCGAGAATCCACCTTCCCGGCATGAAGTACTGAAAAACCGAGCGGGGGGCGTTGGGGTCTTGGGGATAGAGCCGTCCCGTGCTGTAGAGGTCCGTGAAGGTGAGAATGGTTGGAATGTTCCCCTTCTTTATATCTCGCAGAGACTCGCTCACCCCCAGAGGCGTGGCGAAGAGGATCCCCACCACCCGTGGATCCTGGGCGAACTCCGTGAATTTCTGGCGGGCCTGGGCCACGTCGGTCCCCCCGTCGCCACGCAGCCAGTCGACCTTCCGCCCGCCGATTCCGCCCCGCCGGTTGATCTCGGCCACGGCAGCATTCATCCCACGATCGGTCAGGCGGCCTACGAATGCCCCTACGCCGCTGAAGGCTCCCACCACTCCGACCAGGAGGGCGTCCTTGCTGCCGCCACCGGTCTTGATCAGACCTTCCTCGTTGAACCTACCCACGGTGCAGGAATTGAAGGCGAGGTTGGCCAGGCTGAGCGCCGTCATCCCGCCGACGCCCTTCTTTACCAGCCACTTGAAGAAGTAGCGGCGGGAGATCTCGGGATTTCTCTGTCTGAGGAGGAAGTCGTAGAGTTGCCTGTCGTTCACGCAGAGCCCATCCCCTGGCGAGCCTCCATCACCGTCCCATAGATTACAGAATTCACCGTCTCCATCAGTGGAGGGTGCAAACAGCGCTCAGTTTACCGTCTCCGAGCTTCGCACACTCGGTACCGTAACCGCCTGCGAGCATGGCGCCGACCAGCGCGGGGGCCCTGCGAAGATTAGCTTCGAGCCGGGGACGGAGCAAGACTGTCATGTCGTGTTCGGCCATGAGTCCGTCGGACCACTCGCGCCCCAGGCTGTATGGCGGGATTGCTGGAGCTGGCTCCGCCCGCTCCAGCACCATGAGACACAGGTCGTCCGGCTCGAGGGCGATGCGCCTCGGACCGCCCAGACTGAACTGCACGGAAGCGAACTGGTACTCATGCTCCTTTTCGAGTACTCCCATGACCGCTTCCCTGTCCGCGCGCCCTGCACGCCGCGCCGCCTCGAAAAGCACGTAGGCCGAATCCACCACCGAGCGGAGGCCCCGTCTGGCCTTGTCATCCTTTTCCCACCCGAGAACGTGGTCGCTCCCCCAGACTTCGGGCAACCACTGCGGTCCCTTGCGGAATCCACCTATGTCCCCAACCGAAACGCTGCCCGGACTGGGCCGAGCAGGCTCCGCCAGCGCCCAATCCGGCTCCCACATCGCCTCCGGGTTACCCATCAGGTGCGGGCGCCACAGTGCCGCTGAAGAGGACCGGGCAACCGGCGACGACTCGTAGGCCGAGCCTCTTTGTGCGAGCGCACCCGAGACCTGGGCCGCCTTCTCCGCATCTCCCCAGAGGATGAGGGCATCCGGGTGAGCCTCGCCAGCGTCGTCAAGCTGCTCCTCGAGAGACCGTTCGCCCTTCCCGAATTCCTCGGCCCAGACGAGATCCAGGCCCACAGAGCGTGCGATCCGCTCTGCCGTCTCCCTGACTCGAGGAAAGGCGAACTCGTCATAGAGGAGTCCTGCCGACGAGTACCGTCGGTCCTGGCGGGCATACTCGCACAGGACACGGAGCGACCACTCGGCCGGGATGGCGAACTGGAAGAGCGTCTCGCGCGCAGGAACCTCGGGATACAGACCGCTCGCAGCCGTGAAGTCCACCGTCGCCGATATGACGGGCATTCCGTGCCTGCCCGCCTCGTCTGCGATGCGATCGGCCCCCAGTGGCGTTGCCAAAACCACTCCGATCACGGTCGGATCCGCGAGGAAGCGCTGGAATCCGTCTAGTGCTTCGTCTTCGGTCCCCGCATGCGCTCCCCGGTAGGCGACCTGCTTTCCCAGTATCCCGCCGAGAGCGTTGAGTCGTCCCACGGCGGCGCGAAGAGCGTCCTCGGGAAGCTCCCCCTTGTACTTTCGTCGGTCCCCGGGGAAGAGGCCCACGGCCCCCACCTGAACCACGTCAGGCAGACGAGCCCGTGAGGTGAGCAGGCCGCAGCCACTCATCCACATGACGGCGGCAGCACTACCCGCAGTCCGGAGAAACTTCCTGCGCGTGAGGCCTTGAGAGCCCGCGGTCACCTTCCCTCCCGGGAACGAATCACTCGCGTTCAACCCTTCGTCATGACGAGACAGTTGTCCCGGTATGAATCAAAACGCCAACCCCCGGTAACGCTTGTGCAAGGTCGGCTGCAGATTCAGGATGGCTCCCGGACTCGTCTCCCTGTATCTTCTTGCCCAGCCATGCAGTTTGCAACACCTCTCCCCTCCCTACCTTCGGTACACGACCGCGACTCCGCCCTCGAAAAGGCGGCTACCGATACATACGACGTAGCGGTGGTCGGAGGCGGGATCACCGGGGCCGGGATCCTGCTCGAAGCCGCCGCCAGAGGCCTCTCTGCGGTGCTACTGGAAAAGCGCGACTTCGCATCTGGAACCTCCGGACGGTCGTCCCGCCTGATCCACGGAGGCCTGCGCTACCTCGAGAGCCTTGACTTTGGAGTAGTTGCCGAGTCCTTGAGGGAACGAAGGCGTCTCCTCGCCATGGCGCCCCATCTCGTCTGGGCAGCGCCTTTCGTCATCCCCTTCTTCAAAGGGAGTTACTTCAGTCGCCGGAAGACCCTGGTGGAAGCGGGGCTCGTTTTTTACGACGCGTTGGCGTCCTCTCTTACTGTCATGCGACACAGAAGAGGGACCCGAACCGAGCTCGCCGAGCTCATCCCCGGAATCGACCCTTCGCTGTACGACGAGGGGGTGATCTACTGGGACGCAATACACGACGATGTGAGAACTTGCCTCGCCGTCCTGAAGACAGCCTCTGCTCATGGGGCGCTCCCTCTCAACTACTGCGAGGTAGTAGACGTCGAACCAGCCGCCCGAGGAGTCCAGATCTCGGTGATCGACCGAGCGGATGGCCTCCCCTTTCACGTACGTGCACGAGCCGTAGTGAACGCGACTGGCGCAGCGGCCGGGGTCGTGGCGGCCCGCCTTGGACTGGGCGTCCGGTTAGAGCTCGTTCCCGCCAGGGGCGCTCATCTCGTCGTTCGAAAGTCGGCCTATTCTGGCAGAGCGGCGGTCTTGCTTCCCGTCGAGTCCGACAAGAGGTTCGTCTTCGTCATACCCAACGACACTGGTGTCCTGGTCGGCACCACCGACACCCCACATGATGGAAGTCTCGACGAGCCGATGCCCCAGACCTCGGACCTCCGCTACATAGCTGACGCCTTTTCGTCATGGGCGGAAGCCCCCCTCGGCAAGAACGACGTCACCGGCGCATTCGCGGGGCTCAGGCCCCTCGTCACCAGTGACCACAGCAGCCAGCGCACCTCCGAGATATCCCGAAAGCACGTGATCCTGGCCGGTGCCAGGCGCTCGGTCACCGTGACAGGCGGCAAGTATACGGCGTTCAGGAGCATGGCTGAGGAAGCGGTAGACCTGGTTAGCGAGGTGGTCCTCGAAGAGGCACGCGTACCTTCGCCGACCCGCCGGTTGTCCCTCGCTGGCTCCTGCTCGTTCGAGTGGTTCGCGAGGGCTGCAAGGGAACTCTGTCCGGGCTTGCCGGTGCGGCACCTCCGGATCCTCTGGCGCCGCTACGGGGCCGATGGACTGCGTGTCCTGCGGTACCAGTCGGAGCTCTCCGGTGGTGTAGTCCCTGACAATACGTCTCCCGGCTGCATCGAGGGTCAAGTAGCCTATGCCGTCCGACACGAGGCAGCTCTGGGACTGGAGGATGTGATGCTTAGGCGCCTGCGCCTCGGCACCGACGACATCGAGACGGCCAGCCGTCTCGCCGGGACCGCAGAGGAAATAATGAGGGCAGAGCTTTCCAGAAAGCGCGGTTCTGCGGCGATGGAGCGGCAGAAGTCCCAGTTTTTCAAGGGAATCGAAGCCCGCCGCGCCGCGGTGGCGGAGGCGATCAAATGAGCCGCACTCCAAAGAAAAGAAGGCCTGTGCGGCGACGCCAGCAAGCCCTGGAAGGTCAGTCGGATCCGACCTCTTCCATCGACGATTCAGACGACGCCAGACCCGGGTCCGAAACCCGGAAGCGGCGGCCCGGCCAGCTCTCAGGACCAGGCGGTAATGGAGGCCCTGATGCGTCCCCCGAGACCGCCCAGATAGTCTGGCGTGCTGTCTTCTTCGGTGCGGCCGTCGCACTGGTCGTTGTAATGGTCCCCGCTTACCTGGTCGTCCCGCGTATGGGGAAGACTCGGATGGTGGCCGTAGCAGTCGGTGAAGGGGGGGCGCCCCGTGTTATCGGCAGCACGGAGCTCCCGATATTCTCTGCCGGTATTGCCCCGGGTTCGGGGCCAGGACGCGTCGTGGTCGCTGTCCCCCGTGAGGACCGCATAGTCGAGTACCAGATCGTAGACGCCATCTCCTCGAGGGGGTTGCGTCCTGAGACTGGCACCGATGCCGCTGACCCCGCTGCGGACAATGGCCGGCTCGAACAGGTCGGCAGCATCGCAGTGGGTGCGGGTCCGGTCGCCGTGGCGACCTCGCCCGCAAGAAAGCTCCTCCTCGTCGGGCAGAGTCGCTCCTCAGAAGTCGCCGTGGTCGACCTGTCGAGAGGAGAGCTTAGCCGGACCGTCACTGCATCCAGCCGTCCTGTCGAGATATCGGTCCTTGACGAACATGCAGTCGCTGCCCTGGCCGGCCTGGAGTCCGATGCGGTCACCCTCGTCGACCTCGCATCCCTTACGAGCAGGGATCTGGGGGTGTCGACCTCTCCCAGGCACATGGCCACGGTCGGAAACCTTCTCTTCGTTGCCGGAGACGGGTCGAGGTCAGCTGACGTCATAGACGTTGAGACAGGAGCGAAGTCCGGGGACGTGACTGTCGACTTTCCGATCGGAGCCCTTGCTGGATGCGGCTCACTGCTGGCTGCCGGCCGAGCGGATGTCGCCCGCGTCGTTCTGTTTCCACCGGAGGACCCCTCGAGAACGATCGAGGTAGATCCGGGAGGTCGAGCGAGGGTGCTCCAGTGCCTCGTCGACGGGCGCCTCCTCGTCGGTACAGACTCTCCCCGTGGCATCTCTCTTGTAGGCGCCGGGCGTACCGACCTGGAGACCCCCGTAACTCACGACGTCTCTCCCTCGCTCCCCCTCTCCTTCACGCCGTTCTTTGCGGCCGAAGTCTCGCCGGGAATCGTCGCCGTTGCAGGCACCGAACCGCTTTCCACTCCCCTGGCATCAGCGCTTGTCGGCTCGAACCTTCTCGGCATTTTCGCAGGCGGACTCGTCACGGGAGTGGTGGCTCGGCGACGTTACGGTGCTCACGCGCTGGTTCTGGCGGCGATTCTGCTGGGGTCCTACTGGATCGTATTCCAGGGCGCTCAACCCGCTGCACTGCCCGCAGTCGTAATATTCGTGGGGCTGCCCGTACTGGCCACCTCCGGGACGGGAGTCTGGGCGGCACGGTTCCTCGTTAGTCGCATCGAAAGGCGCTCCGATGGGGGCGAGGGTACCGCCGCCAACTCACGGGAAGACGAGAAGCGCGGGGAATAAGAATCGATGGCAGAGGCAATTTGCAGGAGCTGGCATTATTTTTCGGAAGCGAGCAAGCCGGGCGGCAGCGGCGCCGGCGAGGCGTCGAGGAAAGTCGGGACTCCTCAGGGCACGACGCTGGGTAATTCCCAGTCGGGGCGACCCGGGGAAAGCGCCACAGAAAGCAGACCGCCCGGATCACGACACTGCCGGATCCGAGCAAGGGTGAAAGGGTGGGGTAAGAGCCCACCGGCGGCTCGGGCGACCGAGCCGGCCAGGCAAGCCCCGTCGGGAGCAAGGCCAAGCAGGGAGGGGTCGAGGACGGCCCGTCCGACGGCTTACGGAGCCACCCTCCCGGGTAGGCCGCAGGAGGCGTCGGGTAACCGGCGTCCCAGAGAGATTGCCGCCCCCCTCTCCGAGGGGACAGAATCCCGCTTACAGGCTTGCTCGCTTCCCGACCAGCTGCGCGCGCCCATCACGACTAGATGACCGGCGACGCACAAGCCTGGGCGGTCCTGGCCATCCTGGCCATCTCCCTGCTGGGAATCGACCTCTATTCCCTGCACAGACACCACGGCGAGACCACTCTCAAAAGCGCCGCGCGCCAGAGCGCGATGTGGATGGGGGCGGGGATCGGGTTCGGCGTTTACGTCTATTTCCACTTTGGGAAACAGGGCGCCCTCGAGTACTACACCGGCTTCCTCATCGAAAAGTCCCTCTCTGTCGACAACCTCTTCGTCTTCCTGGCAATTTTCCACTACTTCGCGGTCGAGCGCCGCCACCAGGCCAGGTTGCTCTTCATCGGAATCCTTGGCGCGATCCTCTTCCGCGCGGTTTTCATCTTTGCGGGGTCCTACCTGCTAGAGCGCGTGGAGTGGATGGTGTACATATTCGGGATCATCCTCATCGCCACAGCAATAAGGCTGCTCAAAAAGCACGACGAGGAAGTACACCCGGAACGAAACCTTGTCGTCCGAGCTGCCCGGCGGCTCTTTCCCGTCTCGACGCGTACCTATGGTCAGCGGTTCTTCTACCGGGAGAACGGCCGCCTGGTCGCGACACCACTGTTGCTTGCAGTAATCACCATAGAGACTTCGGACATCATGTTCGCCATAGACTCGGTACCGGCGATCCTCGCGATTACCCGCAATACATTCATCATCTACTCGTCCAACCTCTTTGCGATTCTCGGTTTGCGTGCTCTGTACTTCTTCCTGGCCGAGGTAGTTCAGAAGTTCAGGTTCCTGTCATACGCGATCTCGGGAATCCTGGGCTGGGTCGGCTTCAAGATGCTGGCCCACCATTTCGTAAAGATTCCCACGACCGTCTCCCTCGCCGTCGTGGGAAGCGCAATCGCAGTAGGAATCGTCGCATCCCTGCTGTTTCCGGAGCCAGAGAAAGGCTCACCAGATGAGACGGCCCTGGGTGAGGTTGCCCGGGAGGAATCCCACACGTCAGGATGAATCGCCGCTGCCGGTCAGCCTCCAGAATGCGACAGCGACTCTGGAGATCTAACCTCGGTTGGCGGCGTGCACTGCCGACTTCGGCCTGGTACTAGCAGCGGAAAGACTGCGGAACGCTGAGCAAGAAGCCCCGATAAGGGGTGACGCCTCCTACATCTGCCACGAAGTGGGCACCCCTACCCCCGAGTGCGCTTGATGCCGGCTTTCGCCAGTACGTCGGGAGGGACACCCATTTCCCGAAACGCCCGGTACGAGATGCCCTTTCGTCTGGCAAAGGAAGCTGCGTGCTGAATGAACGCCTTTTCCACGTCCGATGTCTTGCCCCCGCCCTTCCGGGCCTCCTTGAGCGCCTTCTCGAGCCGGAGGACCTTTTCCGTCAGCTCGATCTTCTGCAGCGGGTTCTTGGCGGCTTCAAGGGCCTGGCGGGCCTTGGCGAGTCTCGTCTCAATGACCTTCGGGTCCACCCGACGACTGGGCCTGGAGTGCAGCGACTCAAGATATTCCTTTACTGCCTGAGTCTCTGCTCTACCCTTCTGGATCGCCTCGATTTCCTTTTGGGTCAGTTTTCTGCGTGGCACGTTCGCCTCCTCTCGTGGCCCGCTAGGCTGTATCAGCCCTCACGCCCGTGCCGCTATCTCGAGTCGGGCCTAGATCATATACCACAAAGACCATTTCGGGTCAATGGCTCACTTGCGGGTAGCGGAATCGAGGGCGTGATTGACCAGTGCGTCCGCCTCCCAATTGGAATCTCTACGGACGTGTTCGACCTCCCAAGATAAGAATCTTCCCAACAACTCTCTAGCGCGACTGTGTAAGGCTGCCAGTCGGTTGTTTTTCACGCGATACTCTCCTCTCAATTGCTTCACCACAAGCTCAGAATCGAGGAGAATCGTCACCTCCTCGACCCCTTCCTGCAGTGCAGCCTCCAGCCCCATGATCAGCCCGCGGTACTCGGCCTCGTTGTTGGTGGCCGTGCCGATAAAGACCCCTTCCTTCCTGATTACCTCCCCGGCACCGGTGTCTGACTTGCGACGAAGTACGTAGGCGGCTGCGGCAGGGCCGGGGTTACCACGAGCACCCCCATCGCAATGCAGGATTCCTGAGCGGGCCGGGAGGCCAGCCTCATTGTTCACGGCCCGTCACCGGCGACGAGTATGCGCCCGCAGTTCTCGCATCGAGCCAGGCTGTCCCGTGCCGACCTGACCTCCTCAAGGTTGGCTTTCGAGACGTCGACGTTGCACCCTGTGCAGCGCTTGCCCAAGAGTCGGGCCACCGCGGTTCCCCCGAGGTATCGCCGGAGGCGCTCGTAGTCCTCCAGCACGGCGAGATCCAATTCCGAAGCCACCCTGGTGCGCTCCGAGCGGAGAGCCGACACTCGGGTGTCGAACAGGGCTTCCTCCTCTTTCCAGCGCTGTTTGGCCTCGGCTAGCTGTTGCCCTGCCTCCTCCGACTCGGAGTCGAGCTGGGCGAGCTTCGAGCTCGTCTCGTCCGCTGCCAGCATGACTTCCAGGAGCTTGGATTCCGCCTCGTCTTTCTTTCTCTCGACGACCTCGGATTCGTGCTCGAGCGCCAGAAGTTCTCGGGGCCCTTTTACCGCTCCTCCGAAGAGCTGCTGGCGTAGTTCCCCGAGCTTCGCCTCCAGTCCTCCCACCTCCATTTCCAGGTCGGAGCGGAGCCGGTCAAGAGCCGACAACTCCTCCCTGAGGCGAGCCTTCGTCTCCTCTAGGCGTCGGTAAGCCTCCTCGGCTTTGCGCAGAGCCGCCAAGACGGGCGACCTTTCTCGCTCCGCCGCCTCCTTGTCGATCGCAGTGTCTATCTCCTGCAGCTTTACCAGCTTCGACTTGGTGCGCTCGTCCACGGATTCCCAGGCCTTGTGTCACCCCTCAGGTTCCGGTAGGTGAGGGCGCCGGACCCGTAGGTCCGGGCGATGGCCTGGTCGGAGACGGCGAAGGGGCCGACGGCGGGGGAAGCGGCGAGGTTCCAGAGTCCGGCGTCTCGGCAGGGGGGCTAGGGGGTGCCGCGGTCTCTGACGGCTCAGGAGAGGCAGCAACGGTCCCCCCCTTCGAGGACGGCTGTAACTTTCCGCCCTTTATCGTGCAGTTCGGAGGGTCAAAGTTTTTCACTTCGAGTCCCTCGTGAGCCCTGGCCATAAACGCGGAGAATATCTGGGCCGGAATAGTTCCGCCAGCCACGGAGCCGAAACCGTTTACGTTGTACATGGAGATCTCAGCTTCCGGTGACCCCACCCAGACGCCGGTAGACAGGTAGGGAGAAAAACCTACGAACCAGGCATCCCGGTACTTCTCTCCGGTCCCGGTCTTGCCGGCCACCGGTTGGCGACCTATGCTCGCACGGCGTCCCGTTCCGGAAGTCACGACCGACCTGAGAACGTCCACTGCTGTCAGCGCTACGCACCTGTCTATGGTCTGCTCTCCCTCCGGCTTCGCCTCGTAAATCGTCCGGCCGTCCCTTCCGACGATGCGCTGGACGTAGTAGGGCTCGAACCTCACCCCTCCGGTCGGAAGCGTCGCGAAAGCAGCGGCCATGTCGACCGGAGCTTCTTCCTGGGTCCCCAGGGTGATGGACGGAACTCTTTTGATCTCGCCTGGAAGACCCATCTTCTTCGCTGCATCCACCACTGCATCGACCCCGACGTCAAGTATCATCCGGGCGAAGGCGCAGTTGACCGACATCGCCGTCGCCTGCCGGATGGTCATCACGCCTCCACCTTCCCCTGCGTAGTTGTTGGCCTTCCATACGCCGCCCCCCGGCATCTTGAGCGTGCAGGGCCCGGTACCATTGACCGTCTCGGTCGGGGGGATTCCCTTCGACAACACAGCTACCAGAGTGAAGACCTTGAAGGACGAGCCGGTCCCCCTGATGCTTTGGGTGGCCAGGTTGTACTTGAAAGACTGGAAGTCCTTCCCGGTCGCCAGCGTCCTTACGGCCCCGCTTCCTACTTCGACAGACGCCAGAGCCGCCGTGAACTTGCCGCCTCTTGGCCCGAAGTTGGCTATGGCTTCCTCTGCTGCTTTCTGAAGACGCATGTCAAGGGTGGTTTCGATCGTCAGACCGCCCTTGAAAAGCGCGTTGTACCGCTCGCTGGGGGTCTCGCCAAGAATCGGCTCCTTGAGCAGGACCTGCTTGGTCCACTCAGCGAAGTAGTCGCCCGGGCCTTCCACTATCTGAGGCCTGAGGTGCAATTTGCTCGGGAGAGGTCGAGACTCGGCAAGCCGGCGCTCCTCAGGTCCTATGAATCCGAGCCGTTCCATCTCGCCCAGCACCTCGCGCCTCCGCAACTGAGCGTTCTTGGGGTTCGTGATCGGGTCGTAGCGAAGCGGAGACCTTATGAGCCCTGCCAGAAGCGCTGCTTCTGCGGGATCCAGCTCCCCGGGACTCTTCCCAAAATAGGTCGAGGCAGCCGCTGATATCCCGTAGGCACCGTTCCCGAAGTAGACACTGTTCATGTACCTCTCCAGGATCTTCTCCTTCGGGATCTGGGACTCGAGCTGCTGGGCGAGGAAGATTTCCTTCAGCTTGCGACCGAGAGTTCGCTCGGGCGTCAGCAGCGAGTTCTTGATCACCTGCTGCGTAATTGTCGAGCCCCCTTGCTCCACGCCGCCCCTGGCGAGGTTGACGATCGCCGCTCGCGCCAGCGACTTGACATCTACACCGGAGTGCTCGAAGAAACGCTGGTCTTCGGCTGCGAGTACTGCGTTTATCGCCGCCGTAGAGATGGCGGTTATCTCGACCGGCTCGCGGTTCTCCTCGGCGTGGAGAAGGGCGATTTCGGTCCCGTCCCTGGCAAGAATGCGCGAGTTGACCGCCAGGGGTTCAAGGCCAATATCCCCCTCCGGCGTCCAGGGAGGGTCGTATGTGATGAAGGGCCCCAGTCTGGGCGCCTGCAAGGCCAGGGCGGCCGATAGGGGCAGCAGGCCGACCAGAAGCGAAAAGGCGACCAGTCCCCTGAGGGCGCGCCCCAGCATGCTCACCTTATGTGCATCCCGGAAATAGCTCTTGCGATGACCAGTCGCTGGATCTCGCTAGTACCCTCGAAGATCGTGTAGATCTTGGCGTCACGGTGCCACTTCTCCACGGGGAAGTCGCGAATGTAGCCGTAACCACCCAGTATCTGGATCGCCTCTTCGGTCACCTTGACCGCCACCTCGCTTGCCTTGAGTTTGGCCATGGAGCCCTCGGCATTCTCGTAACGCCCGTTCCTTCCCAGCCAGGCACCCCTCCAGACAAGAAGGCGAGCTGCGTCGATCTCCGTTTTCATGTCTGCCAGTTTGAAGGCAATCGCCTGGTTTTCGATGATCTTCCGACCGAACTGCTCCCTTTCCTTCGCATACTCCAGCGCGAACTCGTATGCAGCACGCGCTATGCCTATGGCCTGGGCGCCTATGATCGGCCTGCTCATTTCCAGAGTCTGGAGCATCCCGGACCCGCCGGTCCTCTCGCCCTTGCGAGCCTTCTCGAGCCGCTTCATCAAACGGTCCTCGCCACCCAGGAGGTTCTCCGAGGGGACGCGCACGTCGTCGAAGATCACCTCGGCGGTGTGGCTCGCCCGGATGCCCATCTTCTTTTCTTTCTTCCCCTGAGAAAGACCTGGGGTCCCCTTCTCGACCACGAAGGTAGCCTGGCCCCGGTGCCCCAGCTCAGGGTCGACAGTCGCCACGACGACGTGGACGTCCGCGATCCCTCCGTTGGTGATGAATATTTTCCGACCGTTTATCACCCACTCGTCACCGTCCTTCTTTGCGGTGGTTCTCAGCGACGCCACGTCCGACCCTGCATTGGGCTCGGTCATGCACCATGCCCCGAGCTTCACATCGCCCGGCGTCCCGTAGCATGCAGGAACCCACTTGACGATCTGCTCGGGGGTACCGTTCGAATAGATACCGGCCACGGCCAACTGTGTCCCGAATATCGCGAGTCCTATTCCGGCGCAGCCCCAGAAGAGCTCCTCGGATACCACTGGTAGGGTCAAGCCGGTTGGATCCGCGAAAGCCCGCACCACAAATTCGTACGAATAGAGGCCTATCTCCGCCGCCTTCTCGATGACTGGCCAGGGGGTCTCTTCCCTCTCGTCCCACTCCTGGGCTACGGGCCGGACTTCCTTTTCGGCGAACTCGTGAACCCAGTCCCTCAGCTCTTTCTGCTCCTCGCTGAGCTCGAACGAGACTCCTGCCGCGTTCGACTGGGATGCCTTGAGAGCCTCGGCGATCGTCGCTGCAGCGTTATCCGACATATTCTTTCCCTCCGTGTAGTCAGGTGTCCGTCCGGACTGACCGGACAGCGGGAAGCAGCACGCCTTCCCCAGCAGGCCTCGCCACGCGCGAGGCCCCGCGCTACCGCCCCTTCCGACGCGACTAACTATCGTAACTGGCTCACGGAACGCGCAAGCCGGATCGTACGCCGCTCCTGCTCCGATGAACGAGCACGCTCACCGTGACCCAAAGTCGGTAGCTGAGGTGCCATCAGAGATCCGGCCCTGGCCGCCATTGCCCCAAAAGGCCCAAGTTACTCGGCGGTTGCATTGTCTTGCGCGTCTCCTTCACGGCTGGCAAAGTTGAAGCTCCGCCTGGCCGCGCGGCAGGCCATCGGCGCCGGGTTATGCTCGGAAACGTTCAGCGATGTCGGCCCGTGCACGCATGGCCGCTCAAAACAGGCGCAACCCGGCACCGTTCCGAGCACGTGGCCGGCCGCACGCTCCTGCGTGGCTGGATCGAGATGACGCTGATGTGATGAGGGAGAGGTAGCAGATGGCCCGTTCCCGTTGGACGCTGTCCGTCAAGCCGGTTCGCCTGCTCGCTGCGGCCGTAGCGCTGATGGTATTTGCCTCGGGGTGCAGCGGGTCAGGCACGGACCCCAACCGCATCAGGATCGGGCTCATGGCCTCCTTCAGCGGCCCGCTCGCCTACTTCGGAGCCGCTTACGACAAGGCGACAGCCTTCTTCGCTGAGGAAGTCGCAAACCAGGGCGGAATTGCCGGAGGCAAGACTCTCGAGATCGTAGCCTGCGACACCGAGCGCCGATCCGAGAAGGAGGTTACCTGCGTCGAGAAGCTGATCAAGAAGGACAAGGTCGTCGCCATCGTCGCCGACAATGCCGAGGGGATCCTGTCTCCAAGGGCCCTCGACACAATCAACCGAAATCGCGTGCCCGTGATGCTCCCGGCGCAGACGGTCCCGATCGAGGAATTCACGGTGGACAAGGCCCCCTTCGTCTTCGCCGACGTGCAGCGCCGCGACTACGGGAAAGTTCTGCTCGACTTCTTCGTCGACCAGCAGGGAATCTCGAGGATAGGTGTACTTCACGCCACCGACCTGTACGGCTCAGAAGGGCTCAAGGAGCTCCAGCAGGCTTTTGCAGACCGGCGCCTCGAGCCGACCACCGTCCAGTCATATGCCTCAGGCGACCAGGACATGACGATTCAGGCCACCCGGCTTCGGGACTCCGGCGCGGAGGCGGTGATCATCTGGGGCCTGGGTTCGGACGCGGCTCGAGCAGTAGAGTCGATGAAGCGAATCGGGTACAAGCCCCGGATCGGAGGTCCGCCTGGGCTTTACATCAACACGTACCGTAACGTACTCGGGCCTGACTCGAACGACACGGTTATGGCGGCTCCCCACGCACCGGGCGACTTGCCGGTCAACATCCAGGAAGTCATCTGGCTCTTCAGGTTCTACATGCGCTATGGATTCAACTTCTTCGTCATAAACGGTCGCTCTGCGCCGGACTGGCCCATCCTGGAGCTGAACGCCTACAAGGGGATCCGATACCTCGGTCTCGCCATCGACAGGGTCCAGTCGACAGACGGAACGGCCATCAGAGACGTGCTGGAAAGCGGACAGAGGTTCGACGCCCTCGGCTACCAGGTCCGATGGAGCCAGACCAGTCACATCGCCGTCTCCGACCCCCCGACCGAAACATGGATAGCGCGATTCACGGACGGTCACGTCCTCTTCGACTGGGATCCGAGGGCGCCCAAGGCCTACGAGTGGTGCCGCCGGGACATCGAAGAAGTCATGACGCAGACACGCCTCGAGGGCATCGGCAGGCAGGCGGGACGACTGATCCAGGAGCTGGTCGGCGAGATACTGGGCTGCTTCGACCGCTACGAAGGGGAGTTCCGCTCCCGGATGGGAGACGAGCAATTCGAGAGCTTGAAGAACACCCTCAAGGGAATCGCCACCGACCCCGGGCGCGCCAGGGAGCTGGCGGAACAGGCCTCGCGTCAAGTAGACCCCCTGGGGCGCGGCGCGACACCGGCTCCTACCTCGGCCAGCGACCTCGTAGGCCGGTAATTCCGGTCGGGATGATCTTTCGCTTCGTCAGTTGCGTGGGCTACTGGATGAAAGCGGGGACAGCCGGAGAGGCGTCGGGCCCTTGTTGTCACCCGCGTATCGCAGTCAGGATCTGGGCTCGGTGAGGAAGTGAGGACGCTCGTACAGCTTGTTGCCATAGGCCTGTCCAGGGGGGCGGTGTACGCTCTGGTGGCCCTGGGCATCACCCTCATATATCGGACCACGAACATCCTGAACTTCGCGCAGGGGCAGATTCTCATGGTGGCCGTCTTCGTTTCACTGACCCTTAACCAGAACCCTCTGCGGCCCGTCCCCCTGCCGTTCGCCTGGTTGGTGGGAATTCTCGTCGCGGCACTGCTCGGATTACTGGTGGAGCTCGCCGTCAGGCCGACCCTGAAGTACCGGGGGTCGCTCGGATGGATCCTAGCGACCGTCGCGATGGCCACGATAATCCAGTTCGCAGCTCCCTATATATGGCCGGCCGAAGACCGTCCTTACCCGAGCCCGTTCCCCAACGACGTGGGAGTCCCGGGACTCGGCTCTCTGATTTCCCAGAGGCAGGCCTTTACCATCGTGGTCGCCTTCATCCTGATGGCCCTCGTCGACCTGCTCTATAACAAAACCAAGTTCGGCCGCGCCATGAAAGCCGTCGCGGTGGACCGGGATACCGCATCCCTCATGGGTATCAGTCCCAAGAAGACTGTCCGGTGGTCTTTCCTGCTTGCCTCGGTCCTGGCGGCGGTCGCAGGTTACCTGGTGGCACCGCTTGCGTTCGCCAACATCAACATGGGTTTCGACCTGGGCGTGAAGGGCTTCGTCGCTGCGATACTGGGAGGCATCGATTCGGCTCGTGGCGCCATGGCAGGAGGAATAGTTCTCGGGCTGTTCGAGGCGATCCTCCCCCAGGTATTGGGAGTGGCCAGCCCCGAGCTGGCCAAGTTCCCTGAACCGTTCGTCTTCCTGCTGTTCGTCCTAGTACTGGTCTTTCGACCGCAAGGACTTTTCGGAACCTCCATTAGAGAGGCGCGCTGAGGGAGCAGGGATCCATGGCCGCTTCGCAGCCACCAGTACCTCCCGGCGCACCCCAGTCGGGTACGCCCTACCCCACCCCACAGTATTCGGCTCCCACCGGGGAGCAACAGGTTCCTGCAAGCCGGCCGCCTGGCCGGCCTCGGGGTCGGACCACTGCATGGAGCGAGGTAATCGACGAGGAATACAAGGAGCGCTTCGCCAACCCGACCCGCCGGAGAGTCGCACTGAGTGCTGCTGGCGTGGCGATTGCGGTCGGACTGGCCTTCGTGTTCAGCAGCGATCCCTACTACCTGCGACGGCTTTCTCTGGTGTTCGTCGCTCTCATAATCGCCTGCGGGCTCAACGTGCTCGTGGGTCAAGGAGGCCAGGTATCGCTAGGACACGCGGGCCTCTATGCAACCGGGGCCTACGCCGCCGCCTGGTTGACTGCTTACGGAAAGATTCCTGCCCCTCTCGGCCTGCTCGTCGGGCTCGTCGCCGGGGCAGTAGCAGGCATAATCGTCGGTGCCCCTGCACTTAGAATCCGTGGCGCTTACCTCGCCCTGGCAACAATGGCTTTCGGACTCATCGTCTACAGGGTCGCGGACTCGCTGCGTCAGGTGGCCCCAAACCTGGCACGGGTCGAGCCACCCACCGTCTACCTCGAGCGCATTCCGCTCGATCCGGACCAGCAGCTCTACTTCCTCGCGCTTCTTCTCGCGCTGGGGGTGGTGTGGGTGACGAGATCGTTTACGTGGTCTCACCTGGGTAGGGCGACGATGGCAGTGGCTGGCTCGGAAGACGGCGCAGCGGCAGTCGGCATCTCGGTATACAGGACGAAACTGGGAGCTTTCGTAATCGCAGCGGCCACCGCAGGCCTGGCAGGCGCCCTATACAACTACATCGACCAGCTGATCAACCCCACGACCTTCGACCCAGTGCTATCTACACGGTTTCTCTTCGTACTCGTAATCGGCGGTCTCGGCACGGCAATATCCGGGCCCTTCATAGGGGCCGGTCTCATCTTCGTGTTGCAACTCCTGGCCGAGCGCTTCGAACAGGCGGAAAATCTGGCACTTGCCGCAGTCCTCCTCGGAGTCGTGTGGTTTCTTCCCCGCGGAATTGCGGGAACCCTGGCTGAAACAAGACTGATCCGCCTGCTTCCTCGGCCCTACGAGACATACACCGTGCTTTCTCGTAGCCCAAAGCGCATGCCCTTGCTGGAGGGGCCCGAGCCTCCAAGCGGGGTTCCCGCTGCGGTCTCAGCCAATCCCCCTGCCATCACCGACCCAAGTGTGAGCTCCCTCGCCTCACGTATCACCGTCACCGAACCGGCTCGAGCCCATGGACACCTGCAGTCACCCGTGGCGCAGCCGGGAGGCGATGTTCTCATCGTCGATCGGATCTCCAAGAAGTACGGTGGCGTGGTCGCTGTCGAGGAGGTCAGCCTCCGAGTCCCGCAGGGAGCGATACACGCAATCATGGGTCCCAACGGGTCGGGCAAGACGACATGCCTCGATATTATTGCCGGCCGCACCAGACCGGATTCCGGCCGGGTCATCTTGAACGGGGCCGACGTAACGGCACAGCCCGCCCACAAGAGGTGCGAGGCTGGGCTTGCTCGCACGTTTCAAAACATCCAACTCTTCCCCGACCTGCCGGTCATCTGGAACATTGCAGCTGCAGTGCGACCCTCTACCGGTGTTGTCTCGCAACTGCTGCACACGCCGGCATGCATCGAAGACGAGATCAGAATTCACGGGCGGGCGCTGGAAATCCTCGAAGAGTGGGGCCTCACCTACCTGACGTTCCGCAAGGCGGGGGTCTGTTCGTATGGGCAGCAGAAGATGATCGAGCTTGCAAGGGCGGCTGCGACGAGGCCATTGCTTCTCCTCGTCGACGAGCCTTCCACCGGGCTCAACCCGCGGTGGATAGAACTGATGGTCTCCGCCCTGGCGAAGCTGAACGCGCAGGGCACCACCCTGCTGATCATCGAACACCACCAGGCAGTCATCTCGGACCTGGCCCACGAAGTCACGGTGTTGGACGAAGGAAAGGTCATAGCGCGAGGAACCTTCGACCAGGTACGTCAGGATCCTCACGTCCAGCGTGTTTACCTCGGAGAGTCGTACGCACCGCCCAGGCCTGCCGGTTCTGCCGCAACTTGAGAGGGAAGAACCCGTATGAGATCGAAAGTCCCCCAAGCAGAACTCAGGGTGGAAACCACCGTGGAGCGTCCCAAGGGGTGCCGAGCATGAGTTCGGGACCGACAACAGTCTTCGCAGGTTCGAGGCCCCCAAGGGAGCACCTGGAACCCCCTTCTCTTCTCGTCGACTCGATCTCGGTCTTCTTCGGGCCGGTTCAGGTTCTCGACGGTGTCTCGCTCGCAGTCTGGAAAGGCGAGAGGGTATGTGTTCTCGGCTCCAACGGCTCGGGAAAGTCGACGACGCTCAAGGCAATAGCGGGCATCGTGCCGATCAAGGGGGGCAAGGTCATCTACGAGGGATCACCCCTACACGTGATGCCGGCAGACCGCATCGTACGAAAGGGGATAACCCTCATTCCGCAGGGACGGAAGGTCTTCTACGACCAGACTGTAGAGGCCAACTTGCTCCTGGGAGCCTATTCTCGCCGCGACAAGAAACAGGTGAAGCAGGACATAGAAGCGGTTTACACGCGCTGGCCGATTCTGGGTAAGAGGCGCAAACAGCTGGCAGGCAACCTGTCGGGGGGCGAACAGCAGATGTTGGCAGTCGGGCGTGCACTCATGTCACGTCCGTCCTTCCTCATGCTCGACGAGCCGTCTCTCGGGTTGTCACCGGTAGCAGTCGATGCACTCTTCGAAGGCCTGGACCAGCTTGCCAGGGAAGGCATGACCATTCTCGTCGTCGAACAGCTAGCGACGTATGCTCTGCGAATAGCCGACCGTGGCTACGTACTTGACCAGGGAAGAGTCGTCGCTTGGGGGACGGTTCAGGAGTTGCGCGCTTCGGGAGCCGTAATGGAAGCGTACCTGGGCCGTGCTAACTCCGAGCAGCCTCGGTAAACTCGGAAACCACCCTCTCGGTTACTGCCTCACCGTCCGTAGCTCCAAGCAATTCAGCGAGTCCCGATTCGGTCAACAAATAAAGTCTTCCGCCCCTTCGCTTGACCACAGCGATCCTTCCCTCTTTCTCGAGGTACTTCACACATTCCTCGACCCGCGCTCCCGTCTGTGACCCACTCGAAGTCGCCAGCTCTCCAACCTGACCCTCGATCGAGGGCAAATCCGCGGGACCTCGCTCGAGAACTTCCAGCACCTTGCGGCGCACCTCGGCGGGTGGCTGCGCCTTGTGACCGAACAGCGGGATCTTCGGGCCCCCTTTACTCGCTCCCCCTCCTGACTGGACCTACCGTGAGGTCGACGTCGTATGCACCGCGAGGTATCGAGGGAAGCAGCGGGGATCGCCTCGCCTCGAAGACGGCGATCTCGTCCATCCACCGCTCCGTGAGAGCGATGTCGTCCCATCCGTTCAGAAGTCTTTCGCGAACGAAGGGGTCCACCTCGAAACTCCATTCAGACCCCCGACAAGAGACCTTTTGTCGTTCCAGGTCGACGGTGACCTCGGTGGAGGGGTCCTCCTCTGCCACCACGACCAGAGCCCTCACTGCCTCCTCGGCCAGAGGAACGCACAGCAAGCCGACCTTGGTGGAGTTGTTGTAGAAGATGTCGGCGAAGGAGGGAGCCACGACTGCCTCGAAACCACGGTCCTGGATCGCCCACACCGCGTGCTCTCTCGACGAACCGCAGCCAAAATTGGCCCCGGCCACCAGTACCTTTGCGTCCTTGTACTCGTCGCGATTGAGTACAAATGATGGGTCTGGGTCGCCATTTTCGAGGTGTGCCCAGTTGTAAAAGAGGAACGGCCCGAAGCCCGTGCGCTCCACCCGCTTTAGAAATTGCTTCGGGACGATCTGGTCCGTATCCACGTCGGCCCTGTAAAGGGGTGCCATACGCCCCTTTACTACCCTCACAGGCTTCATGATACCTCCGTTTCAGGTCCGGCAGGCTTTGTCGCTCCCTACCGCAGAAACTCTCGGGCGTCCACGAAATGGCCGGCAATGGCAGCTGCAGCTGCCATTTCAGGACTTACCAGGTGAGTTCTGCCTCCTGCCCCCTGCCGCCCCTCGAAGTTCCTGTTGCTAGTGGAAGCGGCGCGCTCTCGGGGAGCGAGTATGTCGGGATTCATTCCCAGGCACATAGAACAACCGGCTTCCCGCCACTCGAAGCCTGCCTCACGGAACACCCTGTCGAGACCCTCGGCCTCTGCCGCCAGCCTCACCTGGGTCGATCCGGGAACCACCATTGCCCTCACGCCCTCTGCCACGCGTTTGCCCTCGACTATCCTTGCCGCAGCCCTGAGGTCGTCGAGTCGCGCATTCGTGCAGGAGCCTATGAAGACCCGGTCTATCTTGATCTCCTGGATGGGAGTTCCAGGTTCCAGGCCCATGTACTCGAGGGCCCTGATTGCCGCATCCTTGCGCTGGGGGTCCTCGAAGTCGGCCGGATCAGGAACGCGCCCCGAAACTGGAACGGCCATTGCCGGGGTGGTGCCCCAGGTCACATAGGGCTCAAGATCAGAGATATCGAGCTCAACGGTAGCATCGAAGACAGCGTCTTCGTCGCTGCGAAGCGATTTCCAGCTCTCCACTGCAAGCTGGAAGTCTCTGCCATTTGGAACGAAACGCCGTCCTTCCAGGAACTCGAACGTTTTTTCGTCCGGAGCTATGAGGCCGCACCGGGCACCCAGCTCGATCGACATGTTGCACACGGTCATTCGGCCTTCCATGGACAAGGCCGATATCGGCTCGCCTCGGTACTCGACAGCGTAACCAGTGCCACCATCTACCCCTAGCCGAGCGATGGTCGCAAGTATGAGGTCCTTGGCCGTGACCCCAGGGGGCACCTTCCCGGTGTACTCGATCGCCATCCGCCTGGGACGGGTCTGCCACAAGCACTGGGTGGCCAGCACGTGCTCGACCTCCGAAGTACCGATTCCAAACGCGATAGCACCGAAGGCCCCGTGCGTGGAGGTGTGACTATCACCGCAGACTATGGTCATTCCCGGTTGGGTCAGCCCCTGCTCGGGGCCGACCACGTGCACTATGCCCTGGTACTTGCTGTCCAAGTCGAAGAACTCGATACCGAAATCCCGGCAGTTTTCGCGCAATTTCTCCACCTGCTTCCTCGAGATCGGGTCATCGAGAGGCAAGTGACCTGGAGTAGTGGGTACGTTGTGGTCGACGGTGGCAAGAGTCAGGTCAGGGCGCCTGACTTTGCGTCCCGAAAGACGAAGTCCCTCGAATGCCTGCGGCGAGGTCACCTCGTGCACAAGGTGGAGGTCGATGTAGAGGAGCTCGGGCCCTTCGTCGGCCCGAGCGACCACGTGAGCGTCCCAGATCTTGTCGAAGAGTGTCTGGCCGGCCACGCAAAGCCTCCTCGCGATTCTACCCCTTTGTCCGTGGGGGTTGTTGGATTCGAACCAACGGCCTCCTCCTTGTAAGGGAGGCGCTCTCCCGCTGAGCTAAACCCCCGCAGGGCAGTCCGTTGCCCGTCTGTATCCTGGCTTCTTGCTCGGCGCGGAACGAGCAACGGCCAAAGGCCACAACCTCCACGAAGACGGCACTCGTCGCCGAGCGACAGACTCAGCCGAAATGAACGGGTTCACGCCGCTTCAGTGAAAGCTACCAGACCCCGAGATTCGAGCCACAGCGAAAAGGACACCCCGCCCATCGCTCGGGCCGTCGTGGACCGCACTCTCTGCATAGGCGCGGGTAACTGCTGCGGGATCGCTCCCCACGTCTTCGAGCTTGACGAGGAGGGTAAGGCGACCGTGGCATCCGAACCGGCGTCTGACGACTCCTCGGTCCTCGACGCTGCCTGGTCGTGCCCGACCGACGCCATCTCGGTTTACGGGACGGACGGGCGGCGCATCTACCCGCCGCCTGGTCGCCGCTCGTACCTCTCCCTCTGAAACCCCGACTCCGGACTCTGTGAGCGGTCCTCAGGCGCTGATCCGCTTGGCGGGGTCCTTTGGTGGTCGGCCCCTTGGCCTCTTCCTGGGGACTATCTTCCCGTTCATGAAGAGCTCGCCCCCCCAGACACCCCACGGCTCCCTGCGAGCCAGAGCTCCGGCCAGGCAAGGCTCCCTGTTCTCGCACATCCGGCAGATGGCCTTGGCCTGAATGATGTCGGGAATCTCCTCGGAGAAGAAGAGGTCGGTCAGACCCCCCGCGCCGTCATCGCAGAGAGCCTTGCCAGCTATGAACTTGCGGTCTTCCTTCCACGCTACTGCCATGGGTCTCGCTCGCTCACTCGTGTCCGTGTATCAACTCGTGCAGTCCTGTTATTCCTTGCCAGATACCTTTTCCGCCTGTACTTGCCCCCATAACAAATCGAGCCGCCTCTTTCGGCGGCTCGGACCCTGGTTCGCTTCCTTCGGTTCCTCAGGCTTCGCAGTCCTCCAAGATCCGAGCTGTCTGTGGCAAGTGAACGGCCATAATGCCTACGACTCCTGCTGTGCCGGCCGCGTACCATTTCCGCTGACGTCCGTCACAGACTGGTCCGCTCAGATGCGAGCGTACCGGCTTATAATCTCTGGTCATGTCGCCTGGATACCGTGAAGCCATCTGCCCCTGCGTCCCGTATGGCCTCGCCGACTCAGTCGACCTCGAACTTCAGATCATACACACCGAGGTCCGGAAGTGCAAGGCCGACTCGCGAATATTAATTCTCGATCGCTGCCTGTCTGGTTCGCGTCCGGTAAGGTGAAATTTTGACCGAAGCGCCGACTCACCAATATCAAAGCCCGGGCGAGATACTTAGACGCATCGCGCAGGTCGTGGCCTTCGCCGAAGGATCGACTCCGGAGGTGCGGGTCGGTGATCCTGCCGAGTTCGACTCGCTCAACCAGGTGTTTCCGGTTGGACTTCCCGATGCGTTGCTCGATCTCTACAGAGAGTCCGACCCTGTCTCCCTGACCGTCCCTCTGGCAGGCGAGGACATCGACTTCATCCCGCTCTCCGACATCGCAGACGTCCACTCGGAGGAGGGGCTGAATCCGGATCTCATCCCCTTCGCCCGCGCCGGGCGGACGCTGATATGCCTCAAGGCTTCGCCGGAAACTGCCGGGGGCGACGGCGGGGTGCTCGCGCTTTCCAGGGTAGGTGGTGCCTGGGAGGCCGATACTGCAGCCAGCTCGCTCGTCAACTTCCTGTCGGTGCTGGTGGAAGTGCTGAACATACTCGGGCTCGGGACCACTACCCAAAGCGGGGACGCGGCCACCACGGGAACTGGAGGGTCCGCCCTCATGACCCCGACTACTTCTCCGGAACTCCTCATCGCCATCGAAAACATCGTGGAGCGAATCGATCCGGGAAATGCGGACTTCTGGATAGATCTCGTATCCTGACAGGCCAGGGTTGCGTGAGCTCGACTCCTCTGGAAATCCTGGATCGTAACGCAGGGGTCAGCCTAACCTTCGCTGCAGGTACAAGAACCCTTCCCGTAGCCAGCTCTCCCAACGCACCGTCTCGACAACCTCGTAACCCTCGAGTCTAGTAGCCGAGAGCACCCACTCGCGATCGGTCGAGGGTGCGAATTCTCTGATATACCAGGGGACGTTGCGGGAATCAGCGTATCTGGGGACGTAGTTCGGTGGCTGATGGAAGGCGGTCCACTCGAACCCGCCGTCGATCTTGGTGGCGGGTACGCCGCTTCTGGTAAGAGCTTCCAGTTCGGCCCAGGCCACGCGCCGCTGCGCGTGCCACTCCTGGACCCCCACCACCACCGCCACCACGATCGTCCCGCATGCCACCGCTACCGCGATTCGATTCAGACGGAAGGAGCCCGAAAGCCGCGAAGAGAGCAGGGCGATGGCCGGTCCGAACAGCGGAATTAAGTATCTGTCGTAACCGGTGCGACCGTCACGAAACGCAAGACCCATCACCGCGCCTGCCGCCAGCAAGCCCAGTATGGCGAGGGCGACGAAGAGGCAGGGGCCGGGCGGGACAGCGACGGCCGCCCGGCGGGCGGTTTCGGTCCTCAGCCGATAGGAGCTCGCCCGCATGACCGATACTGACGAAGCCCCGATCACGCCCAGAGAGGCCCCGACTACCGCCGAGACAGCGAGAAGCAGCCAGGTCGGGAGAGGGGGGCGATCCCCTCCCCCGATTCCATTTGCCGCCACCACCGATCCCCAAGACATGTACGGGAAGCGCAGTGACCCCGGTGAGGTGGCGACACCGGCCATAAAGGCCAGTACTCCACCGGCCACAGCACCTGCTCGAAGCCTCGACCGACAGGACTTCGCAAAGAACAGGCCCGCAGATATCGGAATCGCTACGAGTGCCAGATAAAGCAGCACATGTAGCGGATAGAGGGTCGCCATCTTCGCCCAGGTCACTAACGGCGCCAAGGCTGCAACGTCCAGGTAGTGTCGAGTAGATGCGGTGTCTTCCGAAAATACCCACAGGAATCCCCCCACGATCCCGAGGCCAGCAGCACCGGTGGCTGCGTCGACAAATCGGCGACGTCCAGACCCCTTGTCGAAAAGCGTCAGTCCTGTCACCACCACAAGCGGAACCGCAGCAGTCGGACGGGTGAGCGCGGAAAGCGCGCCCAGGACGCAGCATCCCGCTAGCGCAGCTCTGGAGCGCCGAGAGAAGTAGATCACACCCAGCAGCACCGTAGCCCAGCAGAGGGCAGACGCCGGAAGGTCGCTCATCCCAGTGACAGCGAGCGGCATCACGACGGGATTAACCACCGCAGCTAGCCCGCACGCTACAGCCCAACCTGCAGACGCTCCCAGCCTCGCAGCCAACAAGTATGCGAGGATCCCCATTGCGATGAAAGAGGCGGCGCTGGCGAACCGCAGCCAGAAAAGCTCGTCTCCCAACAGCCTCCCGGCCACTGCCGCGAACGTGACCGGCACGAGATCCGCGGCTACCGCTGTCGGGTCGGGACGGTAGGCAGCGCCCAGGCCCATTCGCGCCGCCGCCTTCAGGTACGCCCACTCGTCGATCACCAGAGCCCTCGTTTCGGGCGGGAAGACGGTCCATAGAAGGGCAATGGTCGAGCTGAACATTCCCGATAGCGCAAGGGCGGGACGCTTGGCTAGAGAACCCACAAACGACGTAGGAGGTCTTACCGCGGCGCGAATCGTCTCGAGCCACCCAGCCCGCCCGAGCTCCCCAACCGACTCACCGCTGGTCACAGCTCACTCCGCTTCAGAGCGAAGGAATCACAGTCAACTTGCCGTACTCGCCTCCCGCCAGCAAGGAAGGGAGCTTTACTGACGCCTCCAAGAACGAAACGCTATGCGTCAAGAGCGGGGAGTAGGACTCCGGCGCTCGCTCGATAGCTTGAACCGCCATTGCGAACTCCTCGTTCGTGTAGGCCATTGCAGGGAGGATGGAGACCTCACGGACGAGCAGCGACCGGCCGTCGAACCTCATGACCTTCCCTGGCTTGGGAGCTCCTACCAGCACGAGCTTGCCTCCCGGCGTTACCGAAGCGACGGCCCTCTCTACGGCTTCCGTATCCCCCGTGCAGTCGAAAACGGTGCTCACGCCATCCTTCGTACCCAGTCTCGCAACGTCGGCAACGACGGTCGCCGCCCCGAGACGGGCTGCTAGCCCCCTTCGGTACGCTCCTCGCTCGACCACCACCACCTCGTGACCTGCCCGTGCAAGCTCCACAACCAGCAGCAGCCCTATCGGTCCTGCACCGACGACCACCACGCGCTCGGCCTTCTGCCCCAACTCAAGGTTCCCCATTTCCGCCACATTCATAGCGTGGAGCACTACAGCAAGCGGCTCGGAAAGGGCTGCGAGTTCAGGAGCAATCTCGCGGGAAAACTCGAAGCACTGGCCCCTCGCCACCACGACGTACTCGGCGAAGCCGCCGTCCACGGCAAGTCCCAGCGTCTTCGGAGGCTGCAAGACACAAAGGTGCGAGTCGCCGCAGCTACAACGCGTGCACTTCCTCTCCAGGCCCAGCAAGTCACACCTGGGAGCGGGCAATATCGCCACGAGTCCGCCGCCAGGCGCCGGAATCGCCCCACCGTCATCGGCAACTATTCGTCCTGCAATTTCGTGACCCAGGACCCTGTTGCCCAGCATCGGAGCAGCTTCCATCATGGAGACATCGGATCCGCACAGGCCGCAAGCCAGCACTTCGACCAGCACTTCACCTTGCTGCGGAACAGCGGGCTCCCGCTCCGCTATCCGGAAATCACCTCGTGCGGATACCTCCAGAACCCGCACCCGGAACCTCTATATCTCAGCGTCAGCGGACCGGAAGGCCGGCCAGCCTTTCCCGGAAGATGGCCTCGCTTGCTTCGTGCCTTTGTAAGACGAAGTAGTTGGAGAAGACGTAAGCTCCTCGAAAGCCAAGAAACGCCTTGCCGAGAAGACAATCGGGTTCTGCGGGGTCGGGCTGGACGATGTAGTCGGCTATCAGGCGTTCAGGATTCAGCCGGTGGTTCCGGCGTGAAGCGGCGTAGTCGATCTTGAGGGAGTTCTTCTGGCTGGGACCCCAGCCAGGCTCCCAGTCGGTCCGCACGACATAAAAGCCGTGGGGGCGCCTGTCCCGCGGTACCCAGGCCTGCTCACCGGATTGGCCGACCCACAGGTTGCACCCCTCCAGCCCATCCCCGTCTTCGAGCCGGAAGAAGCACTTGATGAACTTCTGAAATCCAAGAAATCTGGCAACCGGGGTTACGTTGAACCCCCGAAAGGCACGGCCTTCCAGCGCTTCGAGCTCGGGGCGCATCCCTTGCTTAAAAACTTCGCGGAGTCGCGACTCCTTCGCCTTGCACAACTCGGAAAATAGCCCACTGCTAGTCCTGGACATCTCGTGCAGCGCCTCAGCCACGTCGCCTCCTGTCGCTATACTCTTTCTCTTGCCGCCGCGGATCGTCCGATAGCGCCGGTAATGAAGTATATGATGTGCCCACCACGCCTGAGCCTCGACGCCCGCAGGCTTCTGCCCCCAGAGGGCTGGTTTAGAGGCTGTGGCGGACCATCCTAGGGAAGCCTGGGCTCGACGATCGAGCCCCCACCAGCGTGATGCGCACACGAGCCAGGAGATCCGTATGAGGGCTCTTGAGGATCGGAACTACAGCTCGCGGAAGTACTTCGGGAGCTTCGTCGTCGCTGGAGTCGTCGCGGCTCTCGTACTGGCGCTGGCACCCAGCGACTCACAGGCTGCAGAGTCTCTCGTGTGCGACTGCTGGCAGCGGGTCAGGGCCCCAACCTTCTTGGGCGACTACCCGATAGACCAGATCTCCTCGGCTGCGGCCTTCGACGAGGAGAGAAAGCAGATCGTCAAGTTCGGCGGCTCCACCTTCGTCCTTGCAGAGATCGACCAGACCTGGGTCTGGGACGGCACGCAGTGGACCCCCAAGGACCCTCCTAACAAACCCCTAGCCCGCACACGCGCACAGATGGCCTACGACCCCAAGCGCAAGAAAGTCGTGCTCTTCGGCGGCTTTAACTCCCTGTTCGGAACTCTCTACGACACATGGGAGTGGGACGGCTCGGACTGGTCGATGCCACAAGAAGCCAACCCCCCGAGCCTGGGAGGGACCGCGACCCTGTCGCCGTACGCTCCAGACTTCGGGAGCCAGGTGGGGCTGACACAGGGGCAAATGGTCTGGGACCCGATCCGGGAAGAGATCGTGCTCTTCGCCGGCGCCACGCTCGACATGTCGAACTTCAGTCTAGTCGGCGCGAGGCGAACCTGGGCATACAGGAACGGCAAGTGGGAAGAGCGCACCCCTGTCACCCAACTCCCCCCGAGAGTCTCTCCAGGCGCGGCAGCCGATGTGGGGCGAGGACAGATCATAGCCTTTGGCGGTGCCCTCCCCAACTCCTTGTTCACCGACCAGAGTGAGAGCACCGAGGAGAGGCCCCTCACTAACCAGCAGGCAACCCTGTCAGATACCTGGTCGTGGAACGGAAGCGAATGGAGGAAGGTGCCCACCCGCCAGAGTCCCCCGCCCCGCCTTTACGGGGCCATGGCGAACTCCTTCAACGACACACCTGTAATTCTCTTCGGCGGTCAGTCCGTGTCCGCCATCGACGCCAACAACGACGGGATTCTCGAGACCATCAACGGGACCTGGGACGACATGTGGGCCTTCCTCGGCGACACCTGGGTGCAAATCGTTGTCCCGGAGTCTCAGACCGATCGAGACCGCAGGGGCTCGGCAGGCAGGAACGAACACTTCGCGGTCTACGATACGGCGCGGCGGGAAGTCATCATAGCCGGCGGTTACACCCTTGGCGCGCCCGAAGAGGTCACGGCCACCTGGTCCTGGACGCCCCCCGTGGGCCGTCCCTTCCACCTGCGGCAGTACTTCGCCGAGGGCTACACCGGGAACGCGTCAGCTCCCTTCGACGAGTGGATCACGCTCCTCAACACTGGGAGCTCACAGGCCCAGGTACTGATTCGCTACGCAAGGCCTGACGGCAGCGTCGTCGACCACGGCCCCTTCACCGTTCCCCCCACCTCCCGGGGAACCGTGAACGTGACGGGCTTTCTCGGCCCGGGAGTCGAGCACTCCACTTACGTCTACTCCAACAGCCCCAACCTCTTCGCCGAGAGGCCCATGTATTTCGACTTCTTCGGGCGTCCGGGAGGCCACGACGGGGTGGGCGCCACGAACCTCGCCAGGCAGTACTACTTCGCCGAGGGCTACACCGGGCCTGGCTTCGAGACCTTCTTCACGGTGTTCAATCCGAACTGGTGGGCGGTGAACGTGCAGTTCGAGTACTTGCTCCCCGACGGCAGCACCGTCACTCGTACTCATACCGTCGGTGCGCGCTCCCGATCGACGTTCTCGGCAAGAGATGCAGTTGGCTCCACGGAGTTTGCGACACGCGTCGCGGCGAACGGAGCCCTGATCCACGTGGAGCAGCCAATTTACTTCGACTATTTCGGCCGAAAGGGCGGCTCGGTCAACTCTGGTCAGACCTCCCTCCGCTCGACGCTCGAGTTCGCCGAGGGTTACACCGGACCGGGCTTCGACGAGTACATAACGCTGGGCAACCCCCACACCACACCGGTTTCGGTCACGCTCAACTTCCTGCCCGAATCCGGATCCCCGATCGTCGTGCCCGACGTGCTGGCGCCAAAGTCCCGCAAGACTTACAAGGTGAACGACCTGATCGGCCCGAATGTCCCGCACGGTACTCGCATTGACGCCTCCAAGCCGATCATGGGCGCTAGACCGATGTACTTCGAGTATGGAGGCCCAGGCGGCTGGAGCGGCGGCGACGTCGGAATCGGGCTGCAGGCTTCACCATGGGCACTGTTCGCAGAAGGCTATTCGTCCTCGGCGGCCTCGCACCCCTACGTGACGATCGCCAACCCCAACCCCACTCCGGTGGGCGTGAATGTATTGTTCATGTTCCCTTCGGGCTTCCCCATGCTCCAGTCAGTCACGGTTCCGGCGAACGGTCGCTCGACTATCAGAGTTCCGGACCTCTTCGACAACAAGGAGTTCTCGGTGTTCGTCATCACCCAGGACCCGACCAAGTCGGTAGTCGTCGAGCGTCCACAGTACTTCTCGTACCGCGGCTGGAGCGGGGGCTTCGTATCTGCCGGGTACAACGGCTCGCCACCGGGCTGAGCAGAACTATGCCGGGCAGTGACAGAAGTTCGGGTGCGTGCCGGTATACCTGAGCGGTCCCCGAGAGCGATCAGCCGTCTTCGGCGTCTTTGGCGGGAGAGTACGCGGCCTGCTGGTCCGACCTGCCCGAGCTGACCGCGTCGATTACCGCCTTCGCCTTCCGGAGGAATACGGCGACGCCCGGTACGGTCTCACTGGGTAGATCCCACGGGTCCGCCCAGCAATACTCGGACCCGGATCCAGGAGCCAGCTCCGTCCGCGGCTGTTCTGGCGACCCGTCTCCCCCCAAAGGTCTTGCGGCGAAGTTGACGATCAAGTACCGGCGGGGCACACCGACTTGATCGGGCCAGGTACGCTCAGCTATTCCTGCCAGCCCCACTAGCTCCACACGCATGCCGGTCTCCTCGAAGAGCTCCCTTCGGGCGCACTCCTCGAGGGACTCGCCACGCTCGAGCTTGCCACCCGGGATGCTCCAGTACCCCGAATACGGAGCGGTACGCCTCCGGACCAGCAAGACCTTCTGTCCCTTGACCACCACGCATCCCGCGGCGATCACGGCCCTCTCGGCCCCAGCAAGGCCTCCCTCCCCCCAAGCGGTCTCCTGGCTGGGCGTTGCGACCATCTGGCGTGACGGGAAGGTGCGTGGCGAGGGGTCCTCCTCACAGCCGGTCTCCTGGCTGGGCGTTGCGACCAGGGCTTCGAGCATCGCCTCCTCGTCGGCATCCAGCTCGACACTGTCAAGCACCTGTTCGATCTCGCCGCTCATCGTTATAGAGCGGGCCTTCAGCCCATGTGCCTCGCAAAAGTTCTTCGCCGCACGGTTGCCGGGAAGCACCTCCATCTCGCAGTAGCGAGCGCCGCGTTTTCTACCCCACTGGGCGGCGGCGACCAGCAAGAGCTCGCCTATGCCGATTCCCCGAGCCCTTTCCTCTACTACAAGATGTCGGACGAATAGCCTCTCTGGCCCCGAATCGTCTGACGAGCCGGGATATCGCTCGAGAGTGGCGAGCGCGTAGCCCACCGGATGGCCCTCGAACTCGGAGAGCAGCGTAAGGGCTGGCAAGCCCCACAGCGTTCCCGACTCTACCGCTGCCGAGATCACGGCGACCGTAAAGGCTCCCCAGCCTGCCTGCAACGCCCAACCAGACTTGAAGCTCTCCTGCTCCTCTTCGGCCACGGCGTAAAGAGCCCGGATCGCAGGGATGTCGCGCGGAGTCGCTTTTCTGACGCAGATATCCAACTCGTCAGGTCTCTTGTCGTGCCTCTAGCTCCCTGCGAGCCCGCTCCAGAACGGCAGCTCTCGACCTGGTGGCGCTTTCGTATTCGAGCAACGCCTTCAGTTCGTCCTCGCTCAGGCCCCCGAGGCGGGCCACGATCTGAGTCGCGGACAAAGAGTCGTAGTCCTGAAGAGAAGAGGGTGGCATCGGCCCGACAGTTTCGCTGCCCGATAGGCCGACATCGTCTCGTTCCTGATTAGCTCCCTGTTTCGTTTCGCTGTTCTGGCTGGACTCGGACGCTCTTGCATCCCCTGGTGCCGACACGGCGTCCCGATCTGCCGAAGGCTGCCCGGCCTGGGGAACCTCCTCGAAGACTACCCTCACCACTTCGCCGTTGCCGGCACTCCCCTCGTCTCCACCGAACCTGGCCTTGAGCACACGCGCTGCTGCCGTCCGCTGGGCGCTTCTCAAGCTGGCGAGTCCTAAGCCCCTGGACTCCGCTCCGCCGGACTCGATTCCCGCGCTACCCTCGATCCCCGAGACCGGCCGCTCTGTCGACGATCCGTCTTCGGAGGCAGGGTAGAGCTCCTCGAGCACCTGGCGGGACCGCTCGGCAACAGCGCGCGCTATACCGGCCACGATGCTCAGAGGGGGGTACTCGAATCGCTCGGCTGTACGAGATACGACTCCCCGGACCCGTGCCCGACCCACCGATCTGGCGATACCTACCTCGTTCTCCAGTGCGTTTCGCAGCCTCGATACCTCCAGCTCCCCTCGTGCGGCACCCTCTGAAATGAGCTTCTCCACTGCCTCCCGGGCGAGAGCCGCAATTCCCACAGGTACGAATACGGCCAGTTCGACAAGGGAGCGGTCCTCCTTGCCACCGCCTGAACCGGCCCGTCTGCTCGAAAGCTCATCTTCCATGTCGCCCTCCTAAAGGCACGCCGCGCGAGTATAGTTCCCGAGCTTTCGCCTCCAGAACCTCGAAACCTGCTCCTGCAGGCGCAATAAGCAGTGCCAGCAACGGCAGGCGATACCGGTACTCCGGGTCCAGTATGGTGAGCGCCACTGCCCCGGTTACCCCGACAGCCCCGAGCCAGAACGGGAGGGACGCCCTCCACCTGCCGGAAGAGCGAAGGCTGAGTGTTGCCAGAATCGCGACGATGCAGAAGTATGTCCCTGCCAACAACATCCCGGGTCCCAGACCCGGAGCTGTAGGGAGCCACAAGAAGACCGCTCTGGTAGCAACCTTCGACGCATACCTCCCAGGCGCGGCCCGGATCTCTTCGAGGGACTTCCTCACCAGGTATCGGTCAGCCTCCACTTCGGAGAGTCCCGAGGCCTCCTCCGGGTAGTAAACGTCCTTCCCCACCGTTCCCCGCCCTTCCAGGTCCCAGAGGACTCCCTGCCAGAGTTGCCAGCCCGTTCTCGTGGAAAGTAGCACGGGACTGCCAAGCGCTCGTTCGTTCCTGTAGGCCCATACCCCGATCAGGAGCGTGAACCCGATGAGGAAGATCGCAGCCAGACCCAGGGCGCCCCATGGTCTCGCACCCCGGCTCGCGCTCGAGAACTCGGATCTGTGCAGTGGTGCGCCCAACAGGACCAGCGCGAGGGTCGTCACTGGAAACGCGGAGAGGTTCAGCGGTCTTGCGAGCACGCAGAGGGAGATCGACAAGCCCCCTATACCGGCCAGCAGGGCTGGCTTGCAGCGCCGGCCCGCGCTGGAAGCGGCCGTTCTCCTCGCAACCTGGACGGCGACCAGCCCCCACATTCCCAGGGCGAGCGAAGGCGAGTCGCTCAGCGCGTAACCCGCCCAGAAAGGAAACTGGGGCGCCACCAAGGCTATAAACGCAGCGTTACGGCCGGCTCGCGACCCGAACGAAACGCGCGCGACCATGTAGACAGACGCCGCCACGCTGGCTGACATGGCCAGTTGCACTGCTGCCAGCAGGCCGCCCGGCTCCCCACCTGAAGCAAGCGCTGCCAGCATGGCCGGGTACACAGGGGGGTAAGTCGCCGAAGGCGAACCACCATAGTTCATCCCGCCGCCCGAGAAGAACCCCCTGGAAAGCTCCAGGTAAAGGGGAGTGTCCCCGCCGGCCCTCAGATTGCCCCCGAAATAGACGAGGAAGAAGGCAACGTGAACCAGCAGGGAGGCAGCGAAGGCTGCTGCCATGGACTTCAGTGCGCTGCCTGTCTCGCCCGAAATGCAGCCCTTCGCCAACTCTCCCTCCCTACCGGCAACCGGCTCGATCCACTTTCCTACCCCTTCTCTCGCTCAGCGGACCGAAGTCTTGCGGCGCCGTTTCCAGGAGTTGTAGGCAAAGAGGCCTAGGGCACCTGCGAAGGCTACTCCTGCGGGCATATCACCGAAGCGCACGTAGACCGTCCGGTCGTTCATGGGAATCACGTCGTCCACCAGCACCTGCTGTTCGAAGAGGCCCGCACTTCGGGTCACCTTCCCGTCGGGCCGGATGATTGCAGAGATTCCGGACAGCGCTGCGTGCACCACGAACCTGCCCGTTTCCAGGGCCCTCATCCTCGAAGCTGTGAGGTGTTGGCGCGAAAGGCTCGAGTATTCGAACGAGCGGTTGTTGGTCTCGACAACCACCACTTGTGCCCCGGCGACGACCCTGTCACGCACGGATTGAGAAAAGGTTGACTCGAAGCACACAACCGCCCCGATACGGACACCGTCGATCTCGAAGACGCGCCACCGCCCAGGCCTGCCGTCGAGGGGGACCCTCGACAGGGAAGTGATACGAGGTGCTAGCACCTCCCTCCAGGGAACGTACTCGCCGAAGGGCACGAGCTTTGCCTTGTCGGACACGTCGTCGAGGTGTCCTTCGGGCGTGAACAGGAAGTTCCTGTTGACGAAAGCATTAAGGTCTGCTGTGGGAGGCTGGCCGTTTGCAAGAACCCAGGCTCCCGTCGCCCGGGCAGTCCTCGAGACAGCTTTCGCTACCATAGGGTCGCTGCCGGGCAAACCCGATCCAAGCGAAGCCTCCGGCCAGATGACGAGGTCTGGCTCGAGCCCTGCCGCATCGAGACTGGCCTGCTCTAGCAAGGCGAGAAGAGTTCCTCCTGACTCTTCCTCCTCGGAAAGAGGTCTATTTCCGGGATAGGCTTGCACGACCGCAACGCGGAAAGTCCCCGGGCGAGCAACAGTCGATATAGGCCGCGCCCCCACCGTGCCCCACGGAGACCGGGCACCTGGCTGTCCGAACACCTCGCCTTCCATCAGGCCGATACTGGTCTGTCCTGGCTGGAACAAGACGGCCCCGACACAGGTGACGGCAGCGAGGACGATGCGCGCGCCCTGCTCAGACATCCGCCGCCGCGTCGTCTCACCCAGGCGACCGAGCGCCCACACGACCACCACCCCAGCCACAGCCGCCAGCCCCGATACTCCCCCAGCGCCGAGGAGCGATGCTGCTCCTGCGAGGGGTCCGTCGACCTGGGTCGAGGAGAGTGTCGCCATCGCGTATCCGCCGAGTGGGAACCTCGCCCGTGCCAGTTCCGAAAGCACCAGAGCCGAAGGGCCGGCAACCGCGACCCCCCAGAAGTTCTGAGCCCGAGAGGCGACCGCTGCCACGACCAACCAGTAGGCGAGGAGCGCAACGACGAGTGCCAGATACGCGTGCGACCCGAACAGGAGAGCCCATTCAGAGGAAATGCCGTATGCCCCGAGCCCGGAGGCCACTCCAATTAGAATTGCCTCGGCTGGCGACCGGCCACGCAGTGTCCAGAACAGGATTCCCGCTGCCAGAAGCGACGCCCACCAGCCGAATGCTGCCCCCCGAAAAGACAGCCCGAACACCACCCCGCAGCCGGCCGCGACCGCCGCCCTTGCGAGTCGAGCGGGGGCCACAGCTCTCGAGCGGGGCCCCAGGTCTTCAGGTGATAAGGTCAGACGCAGTCTCGGCAGAGCTTTCGCCTGGGATCGGCCAGCTGAGTTCGTTGTTTCACAAGAAAACAGGACTTACACACGAACTCCCCCTCTCCTACCTCGCCCTTCTCCCCCAGAAGGACTTTCCTCGTCAAGGAATCGCCTTCTTCGTCCTCCTCTTCTTCCTCTTCAAGTTCTTCATCTTCGTCTTCGGCCTCTGCCAGCCCGCTCTTCTCCTTGAGGATTTCGTCTAGGGTCGGCTCCCGCTCCTCGTCGTAGTCGGGCTCCTCTTCTTCAGGTTCTTCTTCCGTCTCGGCCTCTTCGTCATCCGCGATCTCCTCGACGACGTCGTCGAGGTCCTGGAGGTCTTCGTCGCCCAGCTGATCGTCCAGATCCTCCTCCATGGCGAAATCCTCGATGTCCTCGGCCTCGAACTGCTCCTCGAGTTCGAGGTCGAGTTCCTCCTCTTCGGGAACACCCCCGCCGCGTCCCCCAAGGGACTCGTCCGGTTCTGGCGTCGACGACTTTTTCGACCGGGCCACCTGACCTCCTAGCTCGAACCAACGAAATCAGCCGTCAAGATCTCGAGTAGTCCTGATCGCGGATTCAGCCGACCTACCTTCTATGCGACTGCACACGGACGCCCTCTCTGGCCTTGCCCTGAACTCAAGCGGAAAGGGCTCATGGATGACCTCGGACGCTGAACAAATCCCGGCGCTGCAGGATTCCCGCGCGACGCCGACCCTTACCACATGGGCGGAGATGTCAAGAGAAACGATGGGGCGTCGCTGCTCCACCGTTCCCACCCAAAGAGCCGCTACCGCGGGTGCCGACGTCAAGGGATCCCCTCGCGTCTACTGGGGCGAGCTCCTCCTCGCATGGGCTCTGAGCTCCGCCTCTCTCCGCTCCAAGGTCTCTGCGGCAGACCCCTTGAACTGCATCGCTTCGTAGACGTTGCGGTGCCCTGCGATATCCCTTATGGCGTCGGCCATCCGTTCGCAGACCGCCCGGTATTCCGGGTGTGCTTGTGGGGACGTCCTCAGCTCGATCATGTATACCGCCTCTCTGGCGTTGAGTTGCATACGGTACCTGAGACGAAATGCCATGGGAAGCACATATGACGCTGCGTGTTCCGAGACGCTCGACAGCTCTTCGAAGGCCTCCGAGGCCTTCTCCATGGCCGCTCTCCACGACTCTCCATGTCCCACCTCCCGGATGGCTTCAGGAACCACGTATCCCAGATGGGGCTGGAGGCGCTGCCACTCGATCGTCAGAATCCGGTGCCGTTGCAGGTCCCTGAAGCTCCCGTAATCGGAGACGATGTCGAAGGTGTAAGAAGTGGATTCAAACGCCCTTCCCGGCAGGTGGCGACGGTTACGGCGCTGCCCAACGTATGTCCGGAAGATCTCGGCGAGAGTTACCTCGTCCAGCTTCCTCGCAATCTCCTCGGCTCTGCGCGTGCTCACCCCGCCGTGCTCGAAGAGGATAGCCGCCGCGATCTTGCGCTCTCCCTCCGTGTCAAAGTCGACGAGGTCCACTTCCGGACCAGTTGCCGGAAATGGCTCGGGTAGCCCATCGACCGAACGTCGATGCTCCTCACCGGCGAGGGCTCCTGCGGCGCGCGCCGACGATTCCCGGGTCTCCCTGAGGTACTCGATCCAGGCCACCCCCCTGTCTTCTATCTCGACGCGCCTTACGAACGATGGGATGACTTTCTTCAGCTCCTGAAGCATTGCCTCACCAAGCTCCCGGGCTTCCGCGTACGGCGAGCTGAAGAGCCGAAGGAGCAGGCGCTCGAACGCCTGGCCGCTTCCAAAGATCCCCACGTTCGAACAGCTTGCCGCCGGTAGCAACCCGCGCAAGACGTCGCAGACCTTGGCCCGCAGAGCAGCCCGGTAAACCCCGTCGGGCTCTCCCGGCGTCTGGGGAAACCTCGCCTCCATATGCGACCAGACCTTCGGAAAAAGGGCCGAGTAGCCCTTGAACAGGTCGTCACATACCCTGCGGAAGGTGTCCGACGCTTCGGGGTCAGCCTCGAACTCGGGCGGCACCCGGTAGCGGTACCGACCCCCGACCTTCCTGTCGTACCGGAGGTAGCGGGTCGACTGCTCCAGGTAGGCCATCAGCCGACCTCTTTCCAGGACCTTGGTAACCACGTTCGAGACGCCCTCGCAAGCAACGTGGGCGCCACCGAGCTGCGCCACCGAGTCGTCCCCGAAATCCGTGAAAATCCGATCGTAGAGAGCCTGCGCCCGTGCGGCGCCTACCTCGTCGAACTCCCTCTCGTCCTCCCTCTCTACTCCGGCCAGGAGTTTCTCGGAGGAAGAGCCGGGGGCTGTCGAATGCCAGAACTCGTCCAGGAAGAGGCGCCTCAGGCTCTTCTCGGAACGGGAATAGCGTGCGAACAGCGCTCCCTTTACGACCTCTGGCAAGTTGACCAGCGCGAACACCGGGCCATCCAGATTCGTGAAGTAGCGCGCCAGCACCGACCTCTCTTCCCTGGTGAACCCGGAGTCCTCTGTCCTTTGCGTCACCCGGAGCCTCCTACCCTCGCTGCTCGACCTGAGGAGCCCCTACCCTCCACCGATCGCAATATATGAGTCCCGAGTTTACTCGTGGGGGACCACCGAGGAGACAATCCCCACGTCCAGCTCGGATGCCAGCTCCAGAAACTGTTTCGAGCCGGTAGACTCCCCGGCCTGCCTGGCAAGATCGATGACCCGTCTGATGTGGCGGATGATGTCACCGGGGTCTGCGGGTCCTCTGAGAAGTGCCTCCGGATCCTTGCTCCTCGCCCAACCCATGACAAGCGGGGCAAAGGCAAAGTCCGGCAGCGCTGTTATAGGCCGGCCGAAGACATCCGCTTCGACCTCTCTCACGCTGTGTACAGCCCTCTCGGCATTTTCAGCGTGAGTACCAAGAGCCCTTTTCCGGAACTGTGCGGCCCCCCTTCTTTCGGGCCCAGCGTCATCGGAGACGAATCCCGACATAACCCCGGCCATGAGAGGTACGTCGAGATCCTGCGGGACGCCGCTAGAGAGCCACTCGACGAAGGCGACGTCTCTTTCCGAGTAGATGCCGCAGAGCGTCATTCCCTTCTCAGCGAGCTGCCACCGCTCGTGAAGGTACCCGAGCTTCCTCAGTACTTCCTCGTACTTCTCGAACCTAGCGATCAGGGCCTCTCCTCGCGTGCCCCCCTTTCTGCCGCTTCCACGTGAGGACCTGAATGCCGCGTAGGAGCGGCCCAGGATCTCGTACACGGCCTCACGGTGGGGATATTTGCGGATCATATTGACGACCATGTTGTAGCCGGGGTTGAAGCTCGAATCGAGCGTGAATCGCGTGGATCTGGCCGTGGAGACAACGTGGTCGAGCGGCAGCCAGGGCGAGTGCAATACAACCGCGTAGCCTATATCGTCCTTGCCGCGCCTCCCGGCCCTCCCCGAAAGCTGGGTGAACTCCGCCGGGGTAAGCAGCTTGTGAGAGTGGCCGTCGAACTTGTAGAAGCTCTCGAGCACGACAGATCTCGCAGGCATGTCGATTCCCAGTGAGAGAGTCTCGGTGGCGAAAACCACGTTCAGGAGGCCACGGGCGAAGAGCTTCTCCACCACTTCTTTGAACTGATGGACCATTCCTCCATGGTGAGCTGCAACACCTCGCATCAGTCCGTCGAGAAACTCGCCAAAACGCAGCGCTTCGAGCTCCGCATCGGTAAGAGCAGCGACTGCCTCCAACGCCGTCCTCTCGATTTCTGCTCGCGCCCTCCTGTCGACGGGAGGTAAACCCGCAGCGACGACAGATGCGGCCGCTTGCTCGCAGCCTTTCCTCGAGAAAACGAAGTAAATCGCCGGGGTCAGACCTTCTTCCTCGAGACGTCTGATCACGTCCAGGCGATGGGGCGTGAGGGCGTAACGGTTCCTCCTGTAGCGGCCGTAGGAGAGCGCCTTCACCAGCGCGGGGTTGGGCTTGCTCCTGGAGCCCTTGGCCCAGAGCCGCCGCAGAACCGTGCGGTCCGAACGGGGGTCTTCATAGCAGTACAGGACCTCCAAGGGCACGGGGCGAACGTTCTGCGAGACGCACTCGACCTGGCCTCGCACTGTCCTCAGCCAGGACACGAACTCCGCCGTATTCGAGATCGTCGCCGACAGGCATACCAGGCGTATCCGTTCGGGAAGCATGAGGATCACTTCCTCCCACGTCGATCCCCTTTCCGGATCCTGGAGGTAGTGGATCTCGTCCAGGATGACGTGAGAGAGCTCGTCTACGAGGGGGTCGCCCTCATAGAGCATGTTCCTCAGCACTTCCGTGGTCATGACCACGACTCTCGCACTCGGTCTTATCGAGACGTCCCCGGTGAGCAATCCGACCTCCTCGGCAGAAAGCTCCTCGCAGAACTCTCGAAACTTCTCGTTGGAAAGCGCCTTGAGCGGGGACGTATAGGCAGCGCGGGCAGAGGATGCCAGGGCGAGATGTACGGCGAACTTGGCCACCACCGTCTTCCCCGATCCTGTAGGAGCTGCGACGAGGACCGAGCGTCCCTCTACGAGGTGCTCGATAGCCTCTTTCTGAAAGGCATCCAGTTCGAACCCGAGACCCGCTGCGAACCAGTCGACGAGGCGGCGCCTTCCCGCACTGGCCCTTACGGCTCGAGGCTCAGCCATATGCCCTGGGACCCGGTATGACCGTCGTCAGGTCCTGCCGGACGTCCCACGGGCTGAGGAATAGGACGTCAAGACGGCCCTGGCACGACGGCGTGTAGCCAAATGGAAGCCGCTCCCGCTCGGCGAGCGTAAGTCCCTGGTTCCAGCTGGTCCCCGACAGTACGGCCAGCCTGTAGGCCTTGAAAAGCCACCGTCGTCGGAGATGCCCCATCTCGTCCGAGACGAGTGCCGTGAGCAAGGCCTCGTTCCAGCTCCTCACCCCCCGCCACGCCGCCGCGTAAAGCAGAGGCGCGTCCCCGGGAGGATCGGCTGTGGCCACCAAGTTGGAGAAGTCTCTGTTGGCCTCGAAAGCCCTGACCATGGCCCCGGGGTCCGGCCCCGTGGAGTCTGCACGTGCGAAGATTTCGAGCTCGGCACAGGCTGCCGAGATGCTGGTGGTGATCTCGGACCTGTAAGCGGCCTCTCTCTCCACGTCGACCCACCTGACAATGTTGCCGGTTGCCCGCGAACCGACCTCCGAAGCCGGTACGCCTGACAGTTGCCACGGCTCGATTCGTTTGTCCAGCCCCCTGCCAAAATGCTCTGTCCACCGGGCATCCAGCAGGGACGAGTCGTCCACGAGGGGGTTGGTCTCCAGTAACCTCCTATCCCCGAGACCGTGGAGGTGCTGCCAGTAGGCATCGAGCCAGGTCATCGAGGTGTCAGCCAGAACTACCAGCCTGCGTGACTGCGAAAGCAGATCACGGCGAAGGGCCGCCGGGGTCTCGGCAATGACCTGGACGTTCTCGGAAGCTTCAGCCAGGTAGGAGACGACCTGCGTGGTCTGATCCTTGAGGTTGTGGAGGTCAGGGTCCTCCGGGATCTGGACCCTCGAGATCCTGATCCTGAATTTCGAAATTTCCCGCCCGAGGGCATCCCCTTCGGAAGAAATTCTTGCCAGCTGCCCTTCGTCGCCGGACTCGACGGCTCGGCCCGCCTCGCCGAGCAGTTCTTCCAGGCGCTCTCGAAAGTCGCGGGACTCGGAATTCCACTCCTTCACACTGGAGAAAACCCGCTGCTCGGTCGTCTTCTCTCCGCCACCCAGCACTCCGAAGATGACGAGGGCAACCGACAACACCACCGCGGCTGCCAGAGCGCCCAGAACGACCACATACGGCTTTCTCAGGCCGCTGCGATAAGAGGTCGGTATCCGCTTACCCGCCTTCTTGCACGATCTTTGCGAACCGCTTGCCACGACGCTCACTTCCTGAGTACGAACCTTGCGAAACCTACAGCGAGCAAGTAAAGCACGCACATCGGCACGAAAAGCGCGAGGAAGGAGAAGGGGTCCTGGCCGGGAGTCGCCACGGCTGCCACCACAGCAATCGCCACCACGACGATTCGCCAGGCCCGTAGCAACTCCTTGGACCCCACCGCTCCCAGAGCAACCAGAGCTACCAGGGCCAAGGGAAACTGGAATGCCACCCCGAAGCCCAGGGCCATGGCCATCAAGAAGCTGAGGTAGCGGTCTGCCGTTATCAGTGGCTCGACCGTGTCTCCCGCCACCCGTAGCAGGAAACTCAGAGCGGGTACAGCCGTCAGGTAGGCGACAAGGGTCCCGAAGGCAAAGAGGAGGGAACCGGTCGCTACGACGAAGATGGTCGTCCTTCGTTCTTTGCGGGTAAGTCCCGGAGCGACAAAACGCCAGATCTGCCAGGAAATGACGGGCAAGGCCAGCACCAGTCCGCTGAAAGCTGCAACCTTGAGCCTCATCCCCACGGGATCGAAAACCCCAATCGCAATTAGGGGCCTTCGAGGGTCGCCAAGAGCGGTGCGGAGAGGAGCCATGAGGACATCCATGATCGGACCGAACAGGAACCAGCCGACGAGCGAAGCTACCGCGAAGGCCGTCATGGCCCGGATCAGTCTGGTCCGCAGCTCCCGAAGGTGCTCGACGAGCGGCATCCGCTCGTCTTCGACTTCAAGCTCTTCTCCATCCTGTTCTGCCGGGAGGCTGGTTGGCGACACCTCTGGGCCCGAGAAAGAACCCTCGCCAGAACTCTCATCCTGATCGGGGGAAGTTCGGGCACCTGCGACCTGCATGAACTCACTCACTGGAGGTCCCTCTGTCAGGGGCGGACTGTTCCTTCTCTTCTTCCGCAGCTGCCACGGCGTCGTCGATTATCGCCCGCACCTCGCTTTGGACCTCCTCGCCATAACGCCTCAATTCACCGAAAAAACGTGCGACTTTCCTTGCGGCTTCGGGGAGTCCATCGGGCCCTATGACTACCAGAGCGATGGCGAGAATGAGGACGATCTCGAAGGGTCCTATGTTGAGCACCGGCCGGACCTCAACCTAACCGCCCGACGCCCGACCCGCCCTCAAGAGCTCCTGGGGGAACGGCCGGTACTCGAGGGAGCATCCCCGCCTGAGGATCGGCCTCTCTTGCTCAACTTCTCCAGAGCCTCCTGGAGTGCGCGGTCTTCTTCGGACAGTCCTTGCCGCCTGCCGGCACCCGACTCGACCCTTGCCCGCCTTCTCGGCGGTCCCTTGATCTCGACCAGGCCTGCTGCCCGGTCTGGGCGAGAGAGCTCTCTTGTAGCTGTGAGGAACGTCACCAGGGAGCGGACGAGAAAATACAGGACCGGCAGTGCCGCGACCAGGCAGACAACTATGCCGATCCAGGCTATTACAGGCATCGAACCAGACCTCGACTCAGGGGGCAAATTGCATTGCTATGATACGGTCTCCGCGTGGAGAGCTCGACAAGCATAGCGAGGGGGGCCCGACCCCCAATCCGGGCCCGCCGACCCGAGCAAGAGGGGAGTACTCGGGCCGTCAAGTGCCGGTGGCGAGCTGCCGAAACTCTTGGGAGGACCGGCAACCCCGAAGGGACTGGTATCGGCTATGACACCTCTGGATAACGGCTCCGCCGCGTCGAGCGACAGTCGAGGGGGCCGCATCCATCCACTGGACGCCGTCGTCAGAGCCGCCCGCGCTCTGGCCTCCACCCACAGGCCCGAGTCAGTCCTCACCACTCTCGTCGACGATCTCGCCTCAGCAGTCCTTGCAGACTCGGTACAGCTCTGGCTCGCCGACCTGATCGAGGGGACCCTCAAGCTCGTCGCTCGCAGAGACTCGGTCCAGGCCGGCTTCGTAGACGGCTCGCCCATGGCTGCCAGGCTGATGTCTACGGGTCAGCCTGTCCTTGCCCCTAGTCCGGATCTTCTGAGCCCCCTCTTTCCGGGAGGTCCGATACCCTTCGAGTCGGGCCTGGGCGTTCCTGTCCGGGACGGAAGCTCGATAGTCGGAGCGCTCGTGGCCTTCTCCCACCGCCAGCTCAACCCCACAGACCTTCAGTTCGCTCAGGTATTCGCGGACCAGCTGGGAATTGCCGTCAGGCTGACCAAGCTGCGAGCCGAGCTGGACGCCAGAGACAGAGAGCTTCAGCTCTTCAGCGAGACCTCCAGAGAGCTGACCACCGAACTTCAGATCGATACCCTCTTGGGAAACGTGCTCCGGATGGCCAGCGACCTCTTCGGCTCCAGAGGCGGCTTCATCGCCCTCTTCGATACCAAGACCGGCCACCTCCAGCTCGGAATCTTCGAAGGGGTACAGCGGGAGCTGGTAGCCGAGACAATGGAGCAGGAAGGGTTCCGGTCGGTGCTGGGCGAGAGTAGCCCAAGGCTGGTGACAAAACCTCAGGACGATCCGGTCTTCAAGCCCCTCTCCAGAACGGGAATGCTTCCCCTCGTCGTACCTCTGAGGGGAGAGGGCTCCAATTCCGGTCTCCTCGTGGCCCTCATGCCGCCGGGGCGCGTTCCCGCCACCGGCGAATTCCCCTTGCTCGCAAGCTTCGCTCACCAGGCGGGACTGGCGCTCAGGAATGCCTTGCTCTACCAGGAGCTTGAAGACCGCCGGGCGGAACTGTCCTCGATCATCTTCTCGATTAGGAACCCCATAATCGTCGTCGACCAGAACGACAGGTTTCTTGCCATCAACGCCACTGCTCAGGAACTGTTCAGTCTCGCAGGCCCCTTCGACATCGGTGCTCCGGTCCAGGGGCGACTCCGCCCTCCTGAACTCGAAGACCTGCTCCTTAGGGGGAGCGGCACCCTCGAGGTGACCATCGCCAAGCCCAACCCCCGTACTTTCAAGGCTCGAGCCATCCTGCTCAGGGGCGAGTCTGGGGAGGTCACCGGCAAGCTGCTCGTCATGGACGACATCACCGAGCAGCGAGAGCTGGAGCAGATGAAGGCCGACTTCGTCGCAGTAATCGGCCACGAACTGAGGACGCCGCTAACCTTGATCAAGGGATATACCCGTCTCCTGCTTTCCAAAGGAGAGAAGCTGGAACCGGACAAGCGACTCGAATCCGTCGAGGCAATTGACAGCGCCACGGCCAGACTCGAGCGCCTGATCGAAGACCTCCTGTTCGTTTCGGCGATTGAGCAGCAGCGGCCTCCGCTCCATCCCGAGGATACCGATCTGGTCGAATTCCTTCGGAAGACCGTCAAGAGCCTGAGGAAGCACTACGCCGGACGAAAGATCGTCTTCGACACCCCCCACTCCAAGTTGATGGCCCCGGTAGACCGCACCAAGGTCGAGCAGATCCTCTCGCACCTGGTCGACAACGCAATCAAGTACTCCCAGGACACAGTGGCGGTATCCCTCAAGCAGAAGGACGAGTCGGCCACCATTTCGGTGACGGACAGGGGGATCGGGATTTACTCGGGTGACGTTCCGAAACTCTTCCAGCGATTTGGCCAGATCGACCCCTCCTCCACAAGAGCCCACGGCGGGACAGGGATCGGCCTGTACATCTGCAAGCGCCTCGTCGAGGCCCACGGGGGTCAGATCTGGGTAGAGAGTCAGCTAGGACGTGGCTCGACCTTCACGTTTTCCATCCCGCTCGCACCCTCCTGATCCCTGCCTCCGCCCACTGCGAGACGTCCTTTTCTAGTGCCGGATCGCCACTGCCTGGGGCAGGGAAGCGAGGGTGGTCTCAGTCCGGTTGAAGGTATACCGGGTTCGTAAGCGCCACGAGCTCCGAATCGCCCGTGTCCACTGGTCCTGCCGAGTAGATTCCCCGCCCCCACAGTTCTACCCTCAACCACCTTGCCGACCGCAGAGCCGAAGGGACCGCCAGCTCGAAGTCGCCCTGCGGTACCACCCACTCGCCTTGAGCACCCCCTTCCGTGACGATCCTGGCAAAAATCCGACGTCGGTTGCCCAGCACCCTCACTCTGAGCGGCGTTTCCTCGCAGACAGTCGCCCCCATCGCTGGCTCCCACCGCCACCCGCCAGCCACCGACTTCCCGGCTTCCACCAAAACAATCGGGGAGTCCGGAGAGGCGGTAATGCATGCTCGACCGCGCCGCGCAGCCTCCACGATCGCGGCCGGCTCCTTGGGAGCGCCAGCCAGATACAGCCAGGTTGCAGGATTCCCGTACTGGTGAGCCGGGATGGAGCGCAAGTCGTGCACATCCGACCCCCCGATCCCGGCAATTCTCCTACCCGACCTCAGTACCTCGTCCCAACGGCGTAGGGACTCGTTGTTGAACCAGAGCCACGGAGCCTGCCACACCTCCACCGCCTCAAAGCGTCGGTGGCATTCGAGCCTCCACGAGGGGCCCATGTGCTTCGGGTGGTTTACGGACAAGAGGGTGTCGGAATCCTGATCCCCCGCCAACACCACCTGCAGCTCGTCGTCGTTTTCGATTCGGAAGTCGAGCAACCGCCCGGCCAGGAAGGCGTTGAAATGTCCCCGGTATGTCGTCACCTCTTGACCCTTCACCAGGGTGACCTGTGTGAAGGGCTGCACGGCGTCTATCTCCGCCCAGTGAGTGGTCGTATTGTGGTCGGTGACGGCAAGGAAGTCGAGCTTCCTCGCCTCTGCAGCGGCCACCATCTCTACAAGCGTCGTCTCGGCGTCCCCCGAGTGCCAGCTATGCGAATGGAAATCCCCGCAAAGCAGTCCGGCACGGTGCCCGGGGAGCTCGGCAACGATCGGAACCCCCGGGATGGTACGCACCGCTTCCCTCGCCCGCTCCAGCTCGGAAGCCACACCTGGCCGGCGAGTCGCAAGCACCGGTATATCCCAGTCGGCGGATCGCGACGAGTCCGGCTTCATTTCGACGTCCAACTTCACTCGCGCCTCACCGTCGACGACCGGGAAGCCGAGTAACACCGACCACCTGCCGGGGCGAATCGGCCCGCAGAGATAGCCTGGAGTGGCGAAGTCGCTGCCCAGTACCGCCCGACTCCTGTGACTCCCGCTCCAGCCCCTCAAGCTGAATTGCAGAGCGCCCCTGGCCGACGGCTCACCCTCGCAGAGACCCATGTCCACGCGGGCCCGTCCCTGCACCCTGCACGACAGCTCGATCACCTGCGTGCCCGGGGGAACCTCGAAAGGAACGGTCATGTACGCGGAGTCTCGTAAAGAATTCGGATTAACTTCCAGCGTCGTCTCGAAGTGGGTCTTCTCGGTCACGAACCTCTTCCGTTGTGACGCTCGAGCGCGCGCTTTACCGAACGGGCAAGGTCCGAGCGCAGATCCTCGGGGCAGAGGACTTCGATACGATCGGCGATCCCGAAGAGTACCTTCTTGGCCCACAGGAGGGTGGAAGCCTTCAGGGCGATGTAGATCCAGCCGTTCTCCAGCTCGATTGCACGCTCGACCGAGTAGGTAGAGGTGAACCATCCGGCAGTACGGGGCGGCATGACCAGCTCTACGTGGAGGCCCTCGATCCTCCAGCCTGTTACCCCGGGCAAGGCCGCGCCGCTTCTGCCGTCTCGGTCCTCGCGTCCGCTCACTACAGTCTCGTCGGGGTGACTGAATCGCTCCCCCGTGGGGGATATGTCCGAGATCCTCGAGACCTTGAAGACCCGGGTCTCCGATGCCATGTGACAGAATGCCTCAAGGTACCATCGGCCCTCGTAGACGAAGAGTCGGTAGGGGTCTACGACTCGCGTGGTTCGCCGCTCGGAGGAAGAAGACTGGTACTCGATCTCTACCGACTCCCGCTCCTCTGTTGCATGTCGGAGCCGAGCGACCTTGTCGAACTCGTCTTCCCCGGCAGACACCTCGACCTCGATAGCGCGTTCACCCAAGACCGATTCCAGCTTGGCCATGCCAGACTTGAGCTCCGGGACGTCGCTGAAGTCAGGCAACTTCTCTGCCAGCTTGAGAGCGGAATACAACAGCGCGACTTCTTCGAGCCGTAGGGCGGCGAAGTCGTTCAGGTACTCGGCAGACCTCACCACTATCCGGTCGTCGCTCCAGGAGATGTCGACCAGATCCACCGGGGAGTAAGGGTGGGTACCCGTCATGGTGGTGATCTCTAGGTCCCTTATCAGCGTCTCTCGAGAGATCCCGAATTTCGCCGCCGCTTCGTCGACCTTGCAGCCGGGGTGACGGACGAGCCAGGGAACCAGGGTCACCAGTCGCCGGGCACGCTCGGTGGCTTCTTCCCTTTGCCTCCGGCTACCTCCCGAAGCGGACTTGTCCTCGTCGGAGTCGTCGGGAAGGCCCCTCGCCTGCTGTGCCAGCTTGACTGCACGCATGGCTTCGGCGTCCCGACTTCTACCTTCGAGGCGGTCCAGCGCAACAGCCAGTCTGGCGCGGTACTGGCTGCGAAGATCCTCAGGAGCCAGCACTTCGGCTGCCTCTCTCAGGATCCCTATGCATTCCAGCAGCGCGTCTCCGGTCCGGTACTCGACCCTGTAGACCAGCCGCCCGCCCTCGTCCGCCTGGGTCGCCGCGCCCTCGAACAGCCCCTCGGCCACGCCCTGAAGATCGGAATCCACCGCGATCGAAGCTGTCCGGGAATCTCCCCCACCGATCATCCAGGGTGGGCCGGAAATCCTGTCGAGCGCCTTGCCTGGGTCGGGCCACTTGAATCCCTCCGGAGCCCTCAGGCGCCGAACCTCAGAGCGGATGCGGTCGACCCTGAAAACTTTTACCGGCCCGCCCTCCACTTCTTGGGCCGCCAGGTACCAGTTTCTGTTCACGCACTTGAGGGCGAGGGGCGCCACCTTGCGCCTGCGTTCGCTCCCATCGGCCTTCTCGTAATCGAACTCGACAAGGTCTCGGTCGGCCATGGCAGACACCAGAACCACCGCCCTGTCGAGAGGAAAGACCATACTCCCAAGGACCCTTGCCTGCATCCTCGACGCAGGGTCGAGCCCGATCTTCATTGCCCCGTAGCGAAGAGCGCTCCCAGGATCGCAGTCGCTCTCGTACTCGACCGGGAAAAGCCTGACCGCCCCTATCGCAACGGCCATCACTGCCCGCTCCTCCGCGGTCAACCCCGGGTCGGGAATTCCCCCCTTCGAGGAATCCGGAATCTTGTACCCCACTCCCCCCTCTGCAGCCGGCAGGACCACTGTCTCGACCACGTAGCCCAGTTCCCTCAAGGCCCCCTTGTCCCGCTCGAAAGCCCTCTTGAAAGCCCCGTCTCCGTCTGGGTAGCCGGGAACCCGTTCCCTTATCTCTTTCGCACTCAGGGGGCGACCGGTCTCCTTGAGGGTCGCAAGCAAGTTCAGTATTCTTTCGAGCTTCTTAGACATTCTGGGCCCCGAACGTCCAGGATCAGGACCAGGCTGCCCGCCCTGCCTGTCCCGCTCCCCAATCCCTAAAGGGAGGCGATGAGCCTTTCTACCCGCTCGTCGTGGGACCTGAAGGGATCCTTGCAGAGGACCGTGCGTTGTGCCTGATCGTTTAGCTTGAGATGCACCCAGTCGACTGTGAAATCCCTTCGGCACTCCTTTGCTCGCCGGATGAACTCTCCTCTCAGTCGAGCCCTCGTCGTCTGGGGCGGCTCGAACACCGCCCTGTCGATGTCCTCATCGCTGACGACTCTCTCGACCTGTCCTCTTCGAACCAGCAGGTTGTATATCCCTCGCTTGCGACTGACGTCGTGGTATGCCAGATCCAGAAGGGCTATACGCGGGTGAGAGAGCGGCAGGCCGGTCTTCTTACGGTAGTCCGAGATCAAGTTGTACTTGGCGACCCAGTCGCACTCCCTGGAAAGCTTCAGCGGGTCGTTTTCGAGCTGGAGAAGGCAGTGCTCCCACATCATCATGGCCTTCTCCTCGGTCTGGTCCGCTCCCTTGAGCTCCAGGAAACGAGAGGCTCGCTCGAAGTACTCCGTCTGTATCTGCAGAGCCGTGGCTTCCCACCCGTTGGCGAGGCGGACACGCTTCTGCAGCGTCGGGTCGTGACTGATCTCCCGTATCGCTCGGATAGGGTTCTCGAGCGTCAGCTCCCGCATCGGGAAGTTGTTCTCCAGCATCCGCAAGACTATGCTCGCGGTGGCAACCTTGAGGAACGTGGCGTACTCGCTCATGTTGGAGTCGCCTACGATGACGTGCAGGCGCCGGTAACGCTCGGCATCTGCGTGTGGCTCGTCCCTCGTGTTGATGATCGGTCTCGAGCGGGTCGTCGCGGACGAGACGCCCTCCCAGATGTGCTCAGCCCTCTGGCTGATGCAGTAAATCGCGCCTCGTGCAGTCTGGAGGACCTTCCCTGCCCCGGCGAAAATCTGTCGCGTCACGAGGAACGGAATTAGTCCGTCGGCATACCGCTGGAACTCACCGTGGCGGCTCATAAGGTAGTTTTCGTGGCACCCGTAGCTGTTCCCCGCTGAATCCGTGTTGTTCTTGAAGATGAAGATCTGGCCCCTCACGCCTTCCTCGGCAAGCCGGCTCTCGGCGGTCACGTGCAGGTGCTCCAGGATCCGCTCGCCGGCCTTGTCGTGGGCTACGAGGTCGTATATGGAATCGCACTCGGGGGTGGCGTACTCGGGGTGCGACCCTACATCCAGGTAGAGCCTAGAACCGTTCTCGAGGAACACGTTCGAGGAGCGACCCCAGGAAACCACCCTCCTGAACAGATAGCGCGCCACCTCGTCGGGACTGAGTCGCCGCTGGCCCCGCAGCATGCAAGTAACGCCGTACTCGTTTTCGAGACCGAAGATTCGGCGCTCCAATGCTCCCCCGATCTCGGTGAAGTAAGGGGTTCGACTTCCCCGTGCTAACGTCTAATAATGCTAACCGCCCAGCCAGGTCGTCCCGACGAAGCTTTGGTCTGGCGGCAACCCCGAGACGTCGCGGGAGCAGATGTGTACAAGGCCGTCTTGCTGCTGCCACGCCGAAAAGACCTAACCCACCAGTCCTTCATGAAGTACTGGCTCGAGCACAACCAGCCCCTGGCCCGCGCCGTACCCGGAGTCGCGAGGTTCGAGTGGTTCGAAGCGCTGGTCGCTCCCGAAGGAGAACCTCCCTTCGACGGCGTGGTCGAGATGTGGTTCGAGACCCTGGCGGACGTCCAGAAGGCGATACAGTCCCCCGAGGCTAAGAAGGCCGAGGAGGACCTCGTCAACTTCGTGGACTACTCGCGGTACACGGTCTTTTTGACGCGCGTCCCTGACTGACAACCGCTTCTGTTCCTCCACCAGGGCAGGGAGCCATGCTGCACTGAGAGGACTACAGGTGAACCAGCTCGCGTCAGGCCGGTAGCCCCTACCCCTTTTCGCTGCCGATCGACTCGAGCTCCTCTGCGGTCAGACGCCTGAACTTCCTGCGGGAAGGGGATGTGCGGTCCAGAACGGCCACCTCCAGCTGCGAGACCTCCAGTTCCCTCGTGGGATCGCCCTTGTCGAGGGCCCTCACAGCCGTCCTCAGTGCGCCGGGAAGATCCTGAGACGCGTCGAAGCTCTCGGAGAGGGCGTTGGCGACCGCCTCTGCATTTCCTCCGATCGCGGCATAACCCTTCTCGTCTTGGAGCGAACCGTCGTAGAGGACGTGGTATATACGGTCGGAATCCGGGGTGTCGCCGACTTCGGCGAGGATCAGCTCTACCTCGTAGGGCTTGAGCTCGGTGGTGAAGATGGTGCCAAGCTGCTGAGCATAGACGTTTGCCAAGGCACGGCCGTTCACGTCCTCCCTCGAATTCGAGTACCCGGTCATGTCCGCGAGCCTGATTCCCATGACTCTGAGACTTTCCAGTTCGTTGTACCGGCCCACTGCAGCGAAGGCTATCCGGTCGTAGATCTCGCTGACCTTCCGTAGCGCACGGGAGGCGTTCTCCGCAACGATCAGGATGCCGTCGGCGTACTGAAGAACTACAAGTGACCTACCCCTTGCTATCCCCTTGCGCGCGAACTCCGCCTTGTCCTTGGTTAGCTGTTCGGGGGAAACGTAAAAGGGGAAAGCCATTTCCGAACTAGCGAGCCTTTTTCCCCAGGATGGCCTTGAACCTATCGGCCACGTCGTCGTCGTCCAGCCGCCGAAAGCCAGAGGCGTCGATCATGGCTATCGTCGGGTATATACCTCGTGCCATGTCCGGGCCGCCCGTACCTGCGTCTTCGTCGGCTGCCTCGTACAGGGCCTGCAGGGCCAGGGTGACCGCCTCGTCCCCGCTCATCGAGGGGTCGAAGGCCTGCTTTATGAAGCTGCGTGCCAGCTTTCCTCCCGAACCTTCAGCGTGAAATTCCCGGTCCTCGTAGCGCCCCCCGGTCACGTCGTACTTGAAGATCCGTCCGCAACCCGCCGACTCGTCGTAGCCTGCAAAGACCGGCACTACTACAAGACCCCTGAGTGCAAGCTCGAAGTGTCCTCTGATCAGGGCCGCCAACCGGTTCGCCTGCCCAGCAACCGAGAGGCGCGTCCCCTGCACCTTCTCGTAGTGCTCCAGCTCGGTCTGAAAGAGCCTGACCATTTCCAGAGCAGGGCCCGCCGCTCCCGCCACGGCCACTGCGGAATGAGTATCGGTCTGGTGAACCTTCTCTATGTAGCGGTGCGCTATGAACGACCCTTCGGTCGCCCGCCTGTCGCCCGCCATCACCACACCTTCGTCGTACCGCAGAGCCAGAACCGTTGTACCTTCGGCAACCCGGCCGACTACCTCGCGGGGACCGAGCGAGGCTTCGAGGGGCGGGCCCTGCAGTACCGGAGATTCCCGGCCGCTGCCACAGAGCGGAACCGTTGTGGGCCCGAGGTCAGGAGCATACCGGGCGAGGAAGGTACTGAAGCTGGCTGACGGGTCAGGCGCGGTCAGTTCCTCGAAGCCGTACAGACGCCGAGTCATGCCTGATCGGTCCTCACGCTGTGGCAATGGGTCCTGCAAGCGTCGTCGCGGCAAGGTGCGGGTGGAAACCGCCCTTGCCGAAGCCGGTCCGGTGTTACTGGCCGCCCTTCTGGATGTAGTTTCGGACGAACTCCTCCGCGTTCTCCTCTAGGAGTTCGTCGATCTCTTCGAGCAGCTCGTCCGTCTCTTTCTTCAAGGAAGCCTTGGAGTCGATGGCGAGATCCGCGCCCGCTTCGTCCCCCTCGCCTCGCGGCCTTGTAGGTCTCTTCTGCTGGCGTTCCTGCTCCATCGACTACGCTCTCCCCGCTCCTCTGCCGGCCACGGCCTGCTCGGTGCACCGATTCTACAGCCGGCAACCCCCTGAATACGACGAATACGTCGGCCTCTGCAGCCCTCTTGTTCTGACCCCGTCGGAATGCCCGGTCCCACCAAGTCCCACGAGCGACCAAAAAAGTGGAATCCCTCAGCTCGACAGCAACGCGACCAGCTCCTCGGCGCTCTGGGCAGCTTCGAACAAGGGGGCGACCGCTGACTTGCCACCCTTGAGGGGGTTCATCATCGGTATGCGTTGAAGTGCTGCCTTGCCCGAGTCGACCACCACACTGTCCCAGTTGGCCGCCACGACCGATGCGCCGAAGCGCTCGATCATCTTTCCCCGGAAGTAAGCGCGAGTGCTCTCTGGAGGAGAACTCTCCGCTGCCTCGATCGACCCGGCATCGACCAGCGTCTTGATGGCGCCGGACTGCTCGAGCTTCCAGTAAATCCCCCTGTCTTCCCTGATGTCGTGGTACTGCAAGTCGAGCATCGCAAGCCTTGAATCTCCCCAGGAAAGACCCCTGCTCTCACGGTATGCCTCGACCAACCGCAGCTTTGCCACCCAGTCCAGTCGGTCGGCGAGAATCATCGGGTCGGACTCGAGTGCCTCGAGGACCTCCGACCATGCAGCGAGCACCTGGTCCGTCCAGGACGGGTGATCGTGGGACTCCTTCCACTTCTCGGCCAGCTCGAAGTAGTTCCATTGGAGCTCCACGGGCGTGATCGTGGTGCCATCGGCACGCTCGATCGGCCTCTTGCACGTCAAATCTCTACTCACTGCCTTGAGGGCCGCCACCGGGTCGTCAAGGGTCAGGTCCTTCTCGATGAAGCGGTCCTCGATCATCTGCAGCACCAGAGCCGTGGCCCCGACCTTCAGGAATGTCGAGAACTGCGACATATTGGCGTCCCCGACGATCACGTGGAGCCTGCGGAAGAGCTCGGGGTCTGCATGGGGCTCGTCCCTCGTGTTGACTATCGGCCTGCGAATCGTCGTCTCGAGGCCGACGATTTCTTCGAAGAAATCAGCCCTCTGGGATATCTGAAACGGAGCTTCTTCGGTGTCGTTCTCCCAGCCCACCTTGCCTGCACCACAGATCACCGGCCGGCTAACGAAGAAGGGGACCAGATTTCGCACGATCTCCTCGAAGGGCACCTCCCGTGCGACCAGGTAGTTCTCGTGGCAGCCGTAGCTGTTCCCCTTCCCGTCGGTGTTGTTCTTGTAGAGGAGAACGGCCTGACCCTCCCTCAGGGTCTCGGCGAGCCTGGCCACCGCCCTTCTGAGCACGACCACCCCGGCGGCGTCATGCGCGACCAGCTCAAGGGGGTCCGTGCATTCCGGTGTCGAGTACTCGGGATGTGCGTGGTCCACGTAAAGCCTGGCTCCATTGGGCAATACGACGTTGGTAAGGGTTGGCTCGATAGTGGGCGCCTTGTCGGCCGGGACTACGAATCCCCTCGCATCTCTCTCGGGGTGCTCGTCGTCGAAGTCCCACTCTGCCGAGCGGGACAGAAGGTCCTTGTAAGACGACACGACAAGAGTGGAGGCGACCACCGGGTTCAGTCGGTCGTCGCCGCGAACGGCTATTCCGTATTCCGTCTCTATTCCGAAGACCTTCTGCACCGACATCCGTCACCTGTTCGCGCCCGATTACACGCTCGCCTCGACTGGAACCCCGCAGCGGTCGCGTCAGAGATACTGGCCCGTGTTGATCCTCTCGATGGAGCGCCCGCCCTTGCCGGCCTCTCCCTCGCCCACCAGGGTCCGGACGTAGACGATGCGCTCGCCCTTCTTGCCAGAGATCTTGGCCCAGTCGTCCGGGTTGGTGGTATTGGGCAGGTCCTCGTGCTCTCTGAACTCCTGCCTGATGGCCCTGAGCAAGTCGTCGGTGACAAGCCCCCCTTCGCCCGTCTCAATCTCCCGCTTGATCGCCTCTTTCTTGGCGCGACGGACGATGTTCTCGATCATCGCCCCGGAAGCGAAGTCTTTGAAGTAGAGGGTCTCCTTGTCGCCGTTGGCGTAGGTCACCTCCAGGAAGCGGTTCTCTTCGCTCTCGGCATACATCTCCTCGACCGTGACGTCGATCATGTGGGCGATGGCGGCCGCAACGTCCCCGCCTTCTTGCTCGAGTTCCTTGGGATGGATCGGCACACTCTCGTCCAGGTACTTGCCAAGGATGTCCTTGGCAGCAGCTTCGTTGGGCCGCTCGATCTTTATCTTCACGTCCAGTCGCCCCGGACGGAGTATTGCTGGGTCGATGAGGTCCTCCCTGTTGGACGCTCCCACCACGACGACATTCTTGAGCGCCTCCACCCCGTCGATCTCGGAGAGCAGCTGGGGCACGATGGTGTTCTCGACATCGGAGCTGATCCCCGAGCCCCTGGTCCTGAAGAGGGAATCCATCTCGTCAAAGAAGACGATCACGGGCACGCCCTCGGAACTCTTCTCCCGCGCCCGCTGGAAGATGAGCCTGATCTGACGCTCGGTCTCGCCGACATACTTGTTGAGCAGCTCAGGGCCCTTGACGTTCAGGAAATAGCTCCTGGCGTCCTTCCTGCCGGTACGTTCGGCTACCTTTCTGGCAAGACTGTTGGCGACTGCCTTGGCGATGAGCGTCTTGCCGCACCCTGGTGGACCGTAAAGCAGTACCCCTTTGGGCGCAGGCAAGTTGTAGCGCTTGAAGAGCTCGGGATACAGGAACGGCAGCTCGACGGCGTCCTGTATCGCTTCGATCTGGGCGTCCAGTCCGCCTATGTCCTCGTAGGTCACATCGGGGATCTCCTCGAGGACAAGCTCTTCGACCTCCGGCTTCTTGAGGCGCTCGAGAACCAGTCCCGTCCTCTGGTCGACCCTTACCAGATCTCCCGCGCGCAGACGCTCCGCAGACATGTAGCCGGCAAGCGAGACCACCCTCTCCTCGTCAGCGTTCCCGAGCACGAGAACGCGGCTCTCGTCGATCACCTCCTTGACGGTGACGACCTCGCCCGACGGCTCGAAACCCCGCACCCCCACGAGGTTCATTGCTTCGTTGAGCAAGACTTCCTGGCCGACCACAAGGCGCGCGACGTCAATGTCAGGAGCCACGCTCACCTTGAACTTGCGCCCGGCGACCATGACGTCGGCCGTCTTGCCGTCCTGGGAACCCATGAAAATTCCAAAGCTATTCGGCGGGTTGGAGAGCTTTTCCAGCTCGGACTTGAGCGTGGCGATCTGAGATCTGGCCTCACGCAGCGCGGCCGCCAGCTTTTCGTTCTGGGCTGCCTCTCGTGCGGCCTCCCGCTTGAGCTCGGTAACGCGCTGCTCTAGTTCGTGAATCCGCCTCGCGGCGAGGTCGTAGCCACCCGTACGGGGCAGGTCTTTCGGGACCCGTCCTGGTGGGAATCGCCCACCGTATTCCCCGTCGCTTCTCTCGTCATTCGGAGGATACATGGCTCCCCCAATCGCCTCCTGGCGGGCCGGCGCCCGCCGTCGAGCGCCTGTTGCGTCTATCAAATCGTTCGCGCAAGGCGCCTCGGCGGTTCACTTGGCAAGTCTACACAGGCGCAGAATGCCCTCTGCGCATTTAGCTCACATGTAAGAATCGGCGCCTTCTCCCCATAACTACAGGGTTTTGGGATTCACGCTTCCCGTCTGTGCCCGACCGCACTGCCTCGCTGCCCGCCCGAACGCGACGTCGCGTTCGAGGCGCTAGGTGCGGCTCAGCAAAGCGCCCCCTTACGGATCCGGGCGCCATGGTCGTTCGAGCCTTGCTCGGCGACGCATCGACGAAGGCTCAGGCCCCTTCGAGGAGCGGCACCTCGTACCTGTGGGCGCGACCCCCACCGACAGCATCAAATAACACGGCCTGCGGCATAAAAATTGACACTCTGGCGCTGTGCCTTGTAGGGTTGCAACAGCTCGAATACCCGAGCCGGCCAGTCCGCCGGCAAGGAGACGCCGACGACCAGCAAGAAGAGGTGGGCTAGATGAAAGTCTGGATCGATCAGGACCTGTGCACCGGTGATGGTCTCTGCGAGGAGATCTGCCCCGATGTGTTTACGCTTCTCGACGACGGCCTGGCATACGTGAAGGAGAACGGCAAGGTTCTGTCGGATCCAGGCGGCGCCGAGTCGCTAGCGCAGGTCCCCGAGGGACTCGAGGAGTCGGTCATAGAGGCCGCCGAGGAGTGCCCCGGGGAGTGCATCTTCATCGAGCCATAGCGCTCGGGTTTGCCCGCGGGGAGGCCAACCCGAAATATCCCCATTGCCACGAGCGGGCAGATCGGCGTGCTCGCTCACGACTATGGCGACCTACAGCACCACAACCGCCAGCGCAACGGCACTTACGGGGCGCGCACGCCACCCGCCACCTTGCAGGCGACGGTCACGAACCCCGTGTGGGCCACCATCCGGTGGTCGGGCCTGACCGCTCTTCCCTTCACGTACCAACCCCGCTCGAGGATTTCGACGGTCTCTCTCATCTCGAACCCGAGATCGTCAAGAGCCACCGCGGTCTGGGCAACCTGCGTAGTGGACGGACTGAAGCAGGCGACAAAACCCCCAGAGCGTAACAGCGAGGCGACTGTCTCCAGCACCGACCACGGCGACGGTATGTCCACCACTGCCGCATCGAAGCGCTCCGTGCCCCTAAGACACACCGCTGCGTCTCCGATCACGACACGGTGCCTGCCCGCCAGGTCACCCAGCAAGCGCCTCACGTTCTGGGTCGCTCTGGTCACGTGGTCCCAGCGCAGGTCCAGGCTCGTCACCTTTCCCTGCTCGCCGACCGCAAGGAGCAGCGCTATCGCGAGCGAGCCCGACCCCAACCCCACCTCGAGCACCTCGAACCCAGGACGGACCCCGACTCTCCATAGAATCGCCCCGAAGTCCTTCGGGTAGACGACCTGGGCGAGGCGCGGCATCTCCAAGACAAAATCCATCGGGCGAGGCCTGATGGCGAAGAAGGCCGCCCCGTGAGACGTGACGTGACGCGTCCCCACCCTGGAACCGATCAGTTCGTCGTGAGATATCACCCCAGTATGGGAATGGAACTTCTGCCCAGGCTCCAGCTGGAGCAGGTGTTTCCGTCCCCGGCGGTCTACCAGCAGGCAGAGCTCGCCGGCATGGAAGACATCCCGGCCTACCTGCTTCAGCACACCCGCGACTTCTCTTTTGCCCGCAGCCGCAGTCCGATCTTGGCCGTCTCCCGGCAGAACGCGCAGACAGCCCCCTTCTCGGAAGGGTGCGCTTCCGCAGTGGACTCGTCACCGTCTGCGCTCTCAGACCCTGCGACTCGGTGAGGTGTGGGAGATCCGCACCTCGAGCACCTCACCAGGGGACTTCCCTCCTCCCCTTCCGGCCCCAAACTCTGCGACAAGATCGCATCCCGGATTCGGGCCCCCTTCTTTCCGAGAAATCCCGAAACGAGCGCCGCCTTGGTGCCGGGGGACCTTCTCTCGAGCACGTCGAGGGCCTCTTTGTACACGAGTTGGGTGTTTCCCCCGACAAGCGGGCACTCCTCGACCACGTAGTCGATCCCGGAAAGAAAGCAGTACGACGCGGTCTCGCGCTCTCCCAGACGAATCAGGGGCTTGACCTTCTTGACGAACCCGTCCCTTGCCGGAAGCACTGGCCACTGTCGGGCCAGGTACTCGGTCTCCCAGCGAACGAGGTTCGAAAGCAGGGTTGCGGCTTCGTCGTCGAGGTTATGACCGGTCCCCAAGACGTCGTATCCGTGGTCGTAAGCGTAGGCGTTCAGCACGTGGCGCTTGGACATGCCACACAACGAGCAGGTCGGTCTCGTTCCGACCGAGGATCCGTCGGGGATACCGAAGCCGTACGTTTCTCGAAGCGAGACCGTATGAAGTTTCAGCCCCCGGGAGTCCGCGAAAGCGCTGGCTTTTGTTTCGGACTCGGAAGAGTAGCGGCCAATTCCCAGATCCAGATAAAGCCCCTCCGCCTGGTAGCCCAGCCGCACGAGCAGGTCCCAGAGAGCCAAGCTGTCCTTGCCCCCAGACACGGCCACAAGTACGCGGTCCTGCGGCTCCACCATGTGGAATTCGTCGATGGCCCGCCGAACCTGCCGCTCGCAATACTCGAAAAAGCACTCCTTGCAGTAGGCGGCATTGTGGCGACGGATCTCGACGGCCGCCCGTGCCCTACAAGTCTTGCACCGCATCTCAGCGCCGACTCCCCGACCAGACCCTGCTTACTCAGCCGCCCGAGACCACCGGTCGCAGCTCTATCTCGTCGTCGGGCGAGAGCTTGTCGTCTCTGGTGAGCAGCTCGTCTCGGCGTATCACGATTACCGAGTCGGGGTGTACGCCAAGCGCGGCCAGGAGCTCCTTTACTGTCCTCGGGCCCTCGATCACCTCGACCCTGTCGGGATTTCGCAGCCTCACCTTCACGGACAGATCGACCTTTCCGGGTGGTCCCGCAAGCAGCACCTCCCACCGTCGTTGTTTGCACGACGAGAGCCTCCTTGCACGGTGTGGGTCACGGAAGACCTGACGGGCAGGAGGCTCTCATGGCACATCCTAACGCCAAGGTAACCGACCCTGGGAGGCTCATTCTGGCGAAGCGGATCCGAGAGAGTGGACGGCACGTGGCTCATGCGGCCGCGGCCATGGGCCTATCACGCCAGACCGCCCACCGGTAGGTAAGGCGTCATCTGGCTTCCCCGTCCAGCGCCCATCCCGGGCTCCAGCGGTTGCAGCCTCCTCCAGGCAGGAGCGGCTACGCGCCAGAGTGTCCGGCAGCAATCACCGCCGGATCGCTCTCTCGGCCAGTCGTCCCTTGGCACCAGAGGCTCGCCGCTCACCCGGAGAACATGGAAGCTTTCCTGTCTTGGGTAGCAGATCCCGCTCGCCCGACACGCGATAGCATTGGCACAGACTCTCGGCCACGACGAGCGGGCCGTCCGGAGAAAAGGTGGGAACCGTGTACAGATTCCTCGTTCGTCAGGTCAAAGCAGCTCTCTTCGCCGGGCGCAACGAGCGCATACCGCTGCTCGTTGTGGCCCTCGGCGCCTGGATCGCCCTCAAGCTGGTAGGGGCTGGACGCGGCCGCGTCTACTACAGAAGGGCACTCGGTCCCGGAGAGACAGTGGTGGTGAGGTCGCCGGCCAGCGACTGAATCGACGAAATCGCTCCTTGGGCTGTCGATTCTCTGCGGTGCGCACCCGGTTCAGCTGCGCTTCAGCTCGACTATCACAGGACGACGACGTCCCGAGCGCCTCCCCAAGTAATAGCTGATCCCGAGAAGGACAAGGACGATGGCAACCACAAAAGGCACGGCGGAGCGGGTCGCATTCCGGGCTGCCCCGCTCAGGCTCTCCTGAATTTCCCGTACCTTCGCCTCCAGGTCCTCCCTGCTGACGCGCCCTTCGCTCATCCGCCCGACTTCCTCCCCATCCCGACTTTCCAGGCAAGTACAAGCAACCCGAGCATCCCGAGCCCTGCCGCAAAGTAGACCACAGAACTGAGCGCACCCCGTGATGCGGGCTCGAAGTGCCTCGGTACCGCCCGAAGTACGGCGCTTCCCAGGAATACGACCCCGATGCCAGCACAGAGGGCTCCGAGCAACCCGTATCCCAAACGGCGTCCCAACGACCGGACCGAGTCGACCGTCTCCTGCCGCAGGTATGCTCTCGTCAGGTCCAGAAGCTCTTCGACGGCCCGGTCCGGAGCGCCGTCTCTTCTCGATCTATCCAAGTCGACCCCCAATTCAAGAATGTCGGCTGGACGGGCTACTGGTCCCCTCGCCGAGAGTCGCCGTCACGCCGCGGGCTCCAACAACCTTGCGACAGCCGCGTCCTCTACTTGCGAACGCAGCTTGGCGATCGGCTCCCCGTTGACGAGCACGCTAAAGACTACCGCAGAGGATTCCCCCGTATCTACGATGCCGGCAAGCGCAGAGACGTCTCTCAGGCTTCCCGTCTTGGCATGCAGTCGCCCGGAAGATGGCAACTCGGTGAAGCGCTGCTGCAGCGTACCCGGGGACCCAGGGGATGGGAGGGCGCGGACCAGAGCGGACGCGTCAGGTTCCGCCCAAAGCATCCTCACAAGAGAGGTCACGTCTCGACACGAGGAGGCGTTGCCCGAAAGCCCCGACCCGTCCTCGAGCCGCGTTTCCGACAAGGAGACCCCGCGCGCCCCCAGCACTTCCGTCACCCGTGAAGAGAACTTCTCCCAGGAGCCCGGAGCCTCGTCGGAGGCCGCGAGGCGCTTTGCGAGCATCTCTGCGGCGAAGTTGTCCGACCGTGAGTTGACATATGCTGCAAGCTCGAGAAGGGGCGCCGACCTGACGACGAACTCACGGTCTCGACCCAGTGGTCCCTGTCCCTCACGCACCGCCACTCGACCCACGGCCACCCCCCTCATGCGAAGGGCCTGAGCAAGTCTCGAAGCTGCATGGTGGGGCGGATTTTCGGCGAATTCCACTAGCCCGGCATCGGGCTGCCAGCTCGTGATGTTACGGTCGACGCTAAGAGCCGAGACCGGCGGCAAGAGCCGTTGCTCGAGAAGGGCAGGCGGCACCGCCTTCGGGTACGCCTGGGAGTCGAAAAGAGACGCATCTGCGTACAGCGTTTCGATGCTCCGAATTCCAGAAGCTGCCACCTGCTCGGCAAGTTCCTCTAGTCGCGTGACGGGCCCACCCTTGGACTCTTCGAGCCAGAAGCCCTCGAACTCCGAGGAGACCAAGAAGGGATCTCCCGACCCCACCAGGACTGCCGACTCCACTACGCGGCCATCAGACGAGGCGTCACCCTGAAGCACGAGCCTGGTCTCGAAGCGGAAGTCCGTCCCCAAAGAGAAGAGTGCGGTCGCCGTCGTGAACAGCTTGGTGATGGAAGCGATCTTGAGGCTCTGGGTTGCGTTGCGCTCGTAAAGCTTCAGTCCACCCGGCATTGTCACGCTGAGACAGTGCGAGGAGTCTCCCCCTGTCGGCAAGGATAGCCGGGCAAGCGCCACTTCGACACGGGCAGCAGTCTCGAGGGAGTCCCAGAGGGGCGCCACCATCGCCTCCAAGGCGACAGCCTCGCCTCGTAGACCCGTCGCCTCCGGGCTTCCCGCTCCGCTCCTGGAGCGTCCTGGCCCTCCTTCCAGGATTCCTGCCCCAGCCGTCGCCAGAGCCAGTACGGCCAGGACGCTGGCAAGAATTCTGAGCGCGAACGCCTTACTCTTGCCTGCTATCTGCAGAAGCCTCCCGCGGGGTGATAGCCCAGGTGCTGGAAGCACGGGCTACCGTCTTGCCCTCCGCATCGGTGATGGTGGCCTCGGCAAAAGCGATTCGCCTTCCCTTGTGGACTACCTCGCCCCTTCCCCGGAGTAGCTGGCCGGGGCGCACTGCCCTGAAGAACGAGACCTTCGACTCTGCGGTATAGACGAGAGCCTTCTCCCCGGCCAGCGCCGTTACCACCGTCGAGGCCATGACCGTGTCAGCGAAAGCCCCGATGCTTCCACCCTGCACAACGCCAGCGGGATTTTCCCACCTCTCGTCCGGTGTCCACTTCCATTCGGTCCAACCGACCCCCTTGTCGGCTAGCTCGAAGCCGAATGTGACATCGCAGTTAGGCGGAATCTTTATCCTGGTCATGGACTTATCCTGAGGCACCCACAGGGAACACGCCTTCCCTGGTATGGATTGTCGAAATGAAGGACCGTCTCGTCTACTACAACACCCTGACCCGGTCACCCGAAAGGGTGGGATCCGCCGCCTCCGAACGGGTGACCATCTACTCGTGCGGCCCTACAGTCTACAGGTATGTCCACCTTGGCAACTTGAGGACATTCATTCTCGCCGACCTGGTAGCCAGGGCTGCGTCGTACGCGGGTTTCGATGTCCGGCAGGTCATGAACATAACCGACGTCGGTCACCTCACCGACGAGACCTTCGAGACCGGGCGGGACAAGATGCTTCTCGCCGCAGAGACGGAAGGCAAGTCACCCTCGGAGATCGCCGACTTCTACACTGCCGCGTTCTTCGAGGACGCCTCGGCAGTAGGCATACGGCGAGCAGACGCATACCCGCGGGCCTCCCAGCACGTCCCTCAGATGCTGGAGCTCATCGAGCGGCTCATCGAGCGAGGTCACGCCTACGTGGCGGACGGCAACGTGTACTACGACGTTTCCAGCTTCGACAGATACGGGGTCCTGAGCGGCAACACGCTGGAGCGCCTCCGAGAGGGCCACCGGAAGGAAATCCGCGACCCCAACAAGAGAAACCCTCAGGACTTTCTCCTCTGGCGGAAGGCTACCGAAAAGCGTCTAGTCAAGTTCGACAGCCCCTGGGGCGAGGGGTTCCCGGGCTGGCACATAGAGTGCTCTGCCATGTCCCTGGCTTACCTCGGGCACCCCATCGACGTCCACACGGGCGGGGTCGACCTGATCTTCCCTCACCACGAAGACGAGATCGCCCAGAGCGAGGGAGCAGTAGGCTCCCAGGTCGTCAGGATCTGGATCCACGGAGCGCACCTGCTTGCAGCAGGACAGAAGATGGCGAAGTCTTCCCTCAACGACCTTCGCATCACCCGGGTGGCCGAGCGCGGCCACGACCCCCTGTCCTTCCGCTATCTCTGCTTCACTGCCAGATACCGCAAGCCTCTCGACTTTTCCTGGGAGGCCCTGGGCTCTTGCGACCGAGCCCTGAAGAGGCTACGGGCCAGAGTCGCCGACGCCCTGTCAGCTGCCTCGGGCATGGAGGCGGTAGCCGACGCCGTGCCGCCACCCGAGGCGAAGGCAGAGCTCTCCCCTGCCGCACGCTCCTACGACGCCCGCTTTGCAGACGCTGTTCTTGCCGACCTCGACATGCCCAGAGCTCTCGGGGTCCTCCACGAGATGGTTGCCGACGCCCATCTGTCGCCGCAGGAGCAGGTTTTGCTGGTTCTCGACTGGGAGAGAGTTCTGGCCCTTGGCCTGCTCCCTCCTTCGGCCGCTTCGCACAGTGACACAAAAGACCAGAACGCGGCAGACACGAGCCGCCTCGTCACGGAGGTCGAAACCCTGGTGCGCCAGCGGACCGAAGCCCGACGGAAAAAGGACTATTCCACCGCCGACCGGATACGCTCGGATCTCGAAGCCCGAGGCGTCGAGCTGGTCGACACGCCTTCAGGCACCACGTGGAAGTTCAAGGAGAAGACGCCCTGAGGGTATCGATCTTCCCGACCTGCACGGTCGACCTATTCCGCCCGCGCATAACGGCAGCGACCGCGGCCCTCCTGGAAGCGGCCGGGGCGACCGTCTGCGTCGTAGGATCCGGAGCATGCTGCGGCCAGCCTGCTTACTCCGCTGGCCGGGCGAGGGATGCCAGGCGCGTCGCCAGGGCCACGCTCCACGAGCTTGCCGTCGCCGAGGGACCTGTAGTCGTCCCTTCCGGCTCGTGTGCCACGTTCGTGCGCAAGGTCTGGCCCCGCCTCTTCCGCAGTTCTTCGGATTCAGAGAAGGCCAAAGCCGTGTCGCAGAAGGTATTCGAGCTGAGCGAGCACCTGGTCTCTTGGGACCTACCCTTCACGGCGGAACCACCTGCCGAGACTACGGTTTCCTACCACGACTCGTGTCACGGTCTCAGGGAAGGAAAGCTCGGTCGCCAGGGGAGGGAGCTGCTTCGTAAGGCCGGATACCAGGTTGTCGAGTGCGAGAACCCGGAGCTGTGCTGCGGCTTCGGCGGAATCTTCTGCCAAATGCTGCCCGAACTGGCAACACGAATGGGAGCGGACAAGGCGCGCATGCTAACGGCAAGGGCCGGTACCATCACAGGCGGGGACCTTGCCTGCCTGATGCACCTCTCCGACTCGATCCGCTACCAACCGCCACGGGCTCCGGCGCGTTCTGGCGAAACACAGCGCTCTGCTTCTCCTGCCGTCCGAGGGGGCTCCCCCGATAGACTCCCGCGCTTCGTCCACCTGGCTGAACTCCTCGCCGCACGGCTGCAGAGGAGGTCTATGTGACCCCCCGGCCCCTTTCTCCTGGGGTTCCGGCATCGCTGAGGCTCAGAGCTGCCCAAGGAGCGGGCGACCCGGCCCTCGCAGAGCCCCTCGCGATCGCACGGAGGGCGTCCGCCGCCATCAAGGTCATGACCTCCACCGACGCTGAGCTGGCCGAGTTGAAGTTCGAGGGCACCCGCATCCGAAAAGAGTCGGTAAATGCCCTCCCGCGCTCGGTGTTCGAGCTGAAAGAGTCCCTGGAAAGACGGGGATTTCGAGTGCACTACGCTGCCGACGCCACAAGCGCCGCTTCCCTCGTCGTGAGGATCGCAAGAGAGCGAGGCGTCCGATCGGTGGTCAAGTCAAAGTCCATGGCCACAGAGGAGATCGCCCTCAACGAGGCCTTGGAAGCCGAGGGCATCGAGGTGACCGAGACCGACCTGGGCGAGTTTATCGTGCAGCTCGCAGGTGAGCCGCCGGCCCATATCCTCGCACCTGCCATCAACAAGACCGCCTCGGCAGTCGCCCGGCTCTTTCTGGCCAGAGGAATTGCAGAAGCGGACGAAGTGAGCCCGGACGACCCCGACAAGGAACGTCTCACGGCCATTGCAAGGAGGTGGCTCAGGTCGAGGTTCCTGGCGGCTGACATGGGGGTCACGGGGGCGAACTTTGCCTGCGCCAGGGAGGGTGTCCTGGTGGGCCTGAGCAACGAGGGCAACCTGAGGATGTGCGTCTCCTTGCCGAGGATTCACGTGGCTGTCGTCCCCGTCGAGAAGATCGTCCCGTCCCTTCGTGCCGTGGCCACCCTCCTCCCGCTACTCACCAGGACCGCGACCGGACAGCCCCTCACTTCCTATGTGTCGCTTATTGCAGGCCCAAGGAAGCCGGGGGAGGTGGACGGGCCCGAGGAATCGCACGTGGTACTCCTCGACAACTCGAGGACCAGCCTCGTCGGTAGCCGCTACGAAAGCGTGCTTCGGTGCGTGAGGTGCGGTGCCTGCCTCAATGCGTGCCCCGTCTATACGGCCATGGGCGGCCATGCCTACGGCACGACCTACATGGGGCCGATCGGTGCGGTGCTCGCCACCCTCGTAGAGGAGGGGGGTCCTACCGACCTGCCGTTCGCATCCACCCTCTGCGGCGCCTGCACCGAGATATGCCCGGTCTCGATCCCCCTCCACGAGATGCTCTACGACCTCCGCATCGACCCGCGCCGGTCGAAACGCAGCGCTACGCTAAGAGCCTCGATGCGACTGTGGTCCGAAATCTGGGCGCGCCCGCGCTCGAGAAGGCTTTTTCGGGCCGCCGCATCGCTGGGGGCGAGACTTGCCCTGGCCACGGGAGCTGCCCGGCTGGACAAGGACTCATCGCCCGGCAAGCGCCTCGCGTTCGCAGACAACGCATTGGGTAGAGCCGGGAGCTGGGCGACACGACGATCAGCAATCCCGTTTCCCGAGCACTCCTCCCCATCCGCCTTCGCTACTCCTCCCCGACCGTCCCAGGGGGGAGGTGGCCGCACTCACCGGTCGGCTGACCCAAGCCCCTCGCCCGCGCCTGGAGATTCGGACCGGGACCGGACCCTTTCTGGAAAGGAGCGCACCCTGGACAGGGCCGAGTTGCTCGTGAACTTCAAGGCCCGTGCGACCCAGAACGGCCTCCGGGTGCATGTCGTAGCCCGGAACGAGGAGGCCATAGCCCAGGTGTTGGGCCGGCTTCTCGAAGGTGTCCGCACTGCTGCAGTGGACCCCTCGGTGCTGGAAGGCCCGGTCGGGTCAGCGGTGGATCGGATTGTCTCGGCGACCGAGATCGAACCCGTGCCTCTCCAGACCCGCGAAGTGGCTCCGGCAGATTGCGGCATCAGCACCGCCCTGGCGGGCGTTGCGGCCACAGGAAGCCTCGTACTGCGCTTCGCGCCGTCTACACCCCGGATTACGAGCTTGCTACCACCCCGACTGGTGGTCGCTATCGCGGCAGAAGACGTCGTCGCGTACCTCGATGACGCCTTCGAGCGCCTGACAGACGCCGGTATAGTCTCGGGAGCTGCTCTCATCTCAGGGCCATCGAAGACCGCCGACATCGAGATGACCCTCGTAAACGGAGTCCACGGGCCTGCAGAGGTCGCGGTTGTCCTCCTGACGGACCAGGACGGAGAATCGTAGCTGAAAGAGAGCACGATGCCAGTCAGGTGCTCGTTCGTCGACCACGAAGATCTGTCAGCGGAGGTGTGCGAATGCCCGACTACTCCGGAGAGCTCAGGAACTTCCGGGAGACGGTAGAGCCGATCGCGGCCGCTGTCTACTTCTCGCCCGAGCCCATCCAGGCACTGGCGGCCCTCGGCCTTGGCCCCCTCGAGGGCTACTTCTGCGGGCGAGCAGCGGCCATGGGAAAGGTGAGCGGGGAGACGGTTCGCTCGATATTCGCGTTCTTCAACCCGAAAGTCGCCGTCCCTGCGACGGAGTCGGGATGGCAGAAAGCCAGCCCCGAGGATGTCCTTCACGCCCGCCTATACGGAATAAGTTCCTGCATGAGGCGGCTGCTCGGTCCAGACCTCGACCCCGATCTGGTCCGGGTCACTGAAACGCTGTCAGGAGCGATGGAGTCGCTCGACGGCTCCGGCCGACCGCTCTTTGCGGCGTGGAGATCCGTTGAAATCCCGGACGACCCCCACCTGCGCCTCTGGCGGGCGTGCGACCTGTTCAGGGAGCATCGGGGCGCCGCCCATGTGGCAGCATGGCTGATCTCGGAGCTCCCGCCGCGAGAGGCGGTGACGCTCTCCAAGTACTGGTGGAGAATGGAGTCGAACTCGTATCTGGCGGTGCACGGTTGGTCCGACAGCGACGTCGCCGAGGCCGAGGAGAGGCTCAGAAGTCTCGGGTACCTGGACGAGGAGGGAATCACCGACAAGGGTCGGGCTCTGAGAGACGAGGTCGAAGACCTAACCGACCGCATGCAACGAGACGCCGTCGAGGCGATCGGCGGGCGACTCTCTGAACTGGCAAGCGCGTTGGCCGGTGCCTCCAGAGCAGTCGTCGAGGCCAGAGCCTACCCCCTGAGCAAGGTTCCTTCGAGAGCTTGAACCGCGGATGCACCAGATGTGCCTACCCCAGCCCGGCGAACCCTGAAGGCACGGAGGTCCGCCAGCTGCACTTCCACCCGACGGACCGGATGTGGCTAACCCACCCCGGCCAACCCTGAAGTGCAGGCCGGGCTTCCGGCTAAGATGAAGTCACCCATGGGCCCTTCCACTCCTGTCCGTCCCTTCGAGTCTCATCTGCAGTGAGCGATGGCGAGATGAACGATGCAAGCGCAACGAGCTCCGCACGGGTTCCCCACGACGAGAAGGCACTCGTGTTCCTTCTCGGTACCTCCTCGGCCGAGGTGGCTTCTGCCGTCTCCAAGGCTGCAGCATCGGCCGGCGTCGGACTGAGGCTGGTGGAGACCGCCCCCGAGGTTCTGCGCACCGCCCTGGGATCTCCACCCGATGCAATCCTCCTGGACGTGGACATCGGGGGTGGCATGTCGGCTTCCGAGCTCGTGTTCAGTCTCCGCGACGAGAGCGCGACCAGCTCGTTGCCGGTCCTGCTCGTAGGGTCTCCTGGGGACCGGAACGCCGAGAGGCTCGTGCGCGCAGCTACCGCGTTTTCGGGCGTGGACATCTGTCCTACCGTCGACCCGACGCACCTCGCGCTGCGGATCAAGTGGACCGCAACCCTGTGCAGGAGTCTTGCAAGAGTCAGGGAGCTCGAGGGAAGGGTCCAGGACCTGATGACGACTGATCCGGTGACCGGTCTTTACAACCACCACGAGACCCTCCGGCTCCTCGGCTCTCAGTGCAGGATCGTGGACCGATACGGGCGAGACCTTTCCGTCGTCTACGCGGACATCGACTACCTCGGCCTCTTCAACGAGCAATACGGACTCGAGGCAGGAAATCAGGTCCTTTCCGCCTTCGCCACCGCCGCAAGACAGTGTTGCCGAGCAGCTGACATCGTGGGGAGGCTCGGAGGCGGAGACTTTCTTGCCATCCTGCCGGAGACATCGCTGGAGGGTGCCAGAACCGTCGCCGAGAGGATCCGTACTGATTTTGAAAGGGAGGTGAGAGGCCAGTTCGCCGGAAAGACACTGCCGGTCACGGTCAGTCTCGTCTGCGCGCAGAAACTCCCCTCCGAGAACGAGCACCGCCTCCTCGCAAGGGTAGGGCGGGCATTGCGCAGAGCGAAGGAAAGCGGGCGAGACCGTGTCACGGTCGCGCCGTCGGATCCCGCCGAGCCGATCGTGGCCGGTTAGGGCTGGACACTATCTCGTCCGGGAAGGTGTACCACGCATCCAGATCTCCTAGAGCCGGGACCCCTCCCTTACTCCTGGCAGTCGTGCTGTCCCTTACTGCCCTCGTCGCCGCAGCCTGCGACCTGCCGGTACGCAAGGGAAGCACCGCGGGTGAGTGGATATCTGTCGTCGAACCCGACGGCTGGTGGGAGATCCAGGTTCCGCGTCGCTGGAAGTTCGAACGCATCGAGGTCGACGGTGCCCGAACCTCGCTCTCTCCCGAACGTCGCCGCAGACCGGATCCCGCGGCGTCCCCACTCCGCGATCCTCTCGCAGTTGAGGTCGTTTACGTCTTCTCCCCGCCGACGGAATCACAGGATCTGTGCCCTCGGCCCTGCCCTGCGGGAGCCCTCGAAGAGCTGGCCATTGTCGCGCGGCCGGCTGTTGACGAGTCTCCGGCCCAGCACCTGGCCAGAGCCCTCGACGCCATGTACCCAGGGGTCGACACGGCTGCCACCGATGTCGCCTGCGCCGAGGAAGTGTCATGTGCTGCGGTCGAGCTGAGGTCGCCCCTCACGAAAACCCTTCTCGTGCTGGTACGGGCAGCCAACCAGGCCAGGACTTACCAGCTCAAGGCCTCCGCTCCCCTCGAATCGTGGCCGGAAATCGGGCCGCTTTACCTTCGGGCCATCTCGACGTTCAGACCCCTGCGACAAGCCTGAGGAAAGGTCCCTCTCCAGTGGCTCCGTCTAGATGCAGGTTTTCTTCGCCCATCGCGCGGTAGACGGTGGCAGGCGTAGGTGAGTAGCCCCAGACGCTCGAAATCCGACTAATCCGATCGGACTTATGCAGGTATTCTGGCTGGGTATCCGCCTTGCCTGGAGGACGGCATGGACAATCGCAGCACCGAGGAAAGGGCGCTGCGAGCTACAGGACCGCACGGACCAGCCGGAGGATTGGTGCGAGATGAAGCGCGAGTTACCGAGGAAGGTGTCGAGCGCTCTGGCCCTGGAATGATCGACTCGCGCCTACCTCGCGTCAACCAGGCAGTTCTTGCAGCCGTGCTTCTCGCTTCCTTCGTCGCCGACTTCTTCTGGACGGTACCGGTCTGGGCAGCGTTCTTGCTTGGTGGAGTGATCGCTGGGCCGAAGGGAAACCCGGTCCAGGCCGTATTCGCATACCTCGTCAAGCCCAGGATCGGCCCTCCCCGGTCTCTTGAAGACCCTCGGCCGCCCAGATTCGCAGCCACACTCGGGTTCATCTTTCTTGCGGCCTCCAGCCTCCTGCACTTCCTCGCTGAGTGGGACTCGGTAGCCTGGGGGCTCGCCCTCACCGTAGCCGCCCTGGCATCTATAGCTGCCGTGTTCAACATCTGCGTCGGTTGCGAGCTCTACGTGCTCATCATGCGCGCTCGTGGCGGCTTCAGGAACCCCTGGCGCATCGAGACCGCCGCGGCCGTCGCCGCACAAACCGGCGCCAAGCCCTCGCCAGCCGGTGACTGACTCATGGCGGCCCGGCTCGCCCTCGCAGGGACGATCTTCCTAGGATCGCTTGCAGCCGGAACTCTCTGGAGGCGCGCCATGGCGGCGGCGTCCGGAAAGCACTCGAGAAAGCTACTAGGTCAACGGCTTCCCCGCGACCTGGTCGACGCTGCACAGTACCTCGTCTTCACTTCCCGATACTGCATCGCCTGCGGCGAGCTCAAGGAGGCCCTTGGGAAGTCGGGGGTTCGCTGGCGGGAGGTAGCTGTGGAATCCGAGCCGGGCCTGTTTCAGGCGCTCGGACTCTCGGCTACTCCGGTGCTGGTCGAGCTCTCGGATTCCGGGGCCGTCACGCGCTACTGGGGCCCGGAAGCAGCCGACAAGGCGATCGCGTCGCTCCGATCCCGCCACTCTGGCCCGGTCAGCTGAGCAGGCCATCACTCGTCCGGGTTTCTAAGAACCGAAGCCGGAAAAGTTCTAGCTGCGGATCTGGCCGGGAGCAAGGAGGCGAGGGCGACCACGACAGTGCTCCCCACCACCAGCAATGCCGCGGTAGACAGTAGTGCTCGGGGGCCCAACCCACCCCCTCCTCTCTCGTAGAGCCTCGCTGCCACGGCCGACCCCACCAGAGTTCCCGCCGTCGCCCCCATGGCGGCCATCGCCACGCCCTCCATGAGGACGGAGCCGAAGACCTCCCGTCGAGCGGCTCCCGTCGCCCTCAGTATCGCCAGTGACTTCACTCGCGCCCGGACCGCCCTGGTGACGATGGCCGCCTGAGCCGCGAACGCTACGAGCAAGCCTAGGGAGAGGTAGGCCTGAAGCATCGCTGCCACGAACCTCCTGACGAGGAGGCGCTGCTCGACGAAGAGCGACGCTATGCGGACCTCAGCCCCATCCACCAGAAGCCTGCCTTGAAGCCGGGCCGACAACCCCCTCAAGTCCTGAGGACGCCGACCCAACCTGAAGAGCACGGTCTCGGACTCGGAAGACGACACCATCTCCTTGAAAGCCGTCGGGGAGACGTAGACGCCGGGAATCACGTCGTTCCTGGCTGTGACCCCCGCCAGGCCGTATACCTTCTGGGACTCCGGATCGACAAGCTGTGCCGAGGCAGGGCTGACCAGCCCCAGATCCACCGCGCCACTGCTCATGATCACCCACCGCCGCCCCTCGGGAGGGTTCTCATCGAAGAGGGCTTCCCAGGCCTCCAGATCCGAGGAGAAGCGGTTGCTGCGACCGACCAGGGGAATGAATCCTGCCCCCTCTCCGGCTGCCACCTCACGAGGGATCTCGTACACCCTGGCGACCTCCCGACCTCCGGCGACCACTCGCAAGAACTTCTGCCCCACCCTGAGGGACACCGCCTTCGCCTCCGGACCACCGGCCCCCGATGCCTCCAGGGCCTCGAGCACCCTGACGGCAGAATCTGCGCCTTCCCGGTTACGCAGCGCTACCGCCCCGTCCCATGTCCCCAGCTGCTGGCGCTGGAGACGCGCGGCGTCTCCGGATTCCAGAGCGAACACGCCCAGTACCATCGCGAGTACAGCCACAGCCGCAGCCGAGGTCTGCACGACGAACCACGTCGCTCCACGCCTTTCGGCCAGATCCCGGAGGGCGGTCCTCAGTCCCACATATCCCCGATCGGTGGCGTCCAGCAGGCGCCGGATCATCGCTTCGGCCGGCCCCAGAGCTGCTGCGAGCGTGGCAACCGTCCCTGCGAGCAGGGCCGCTGCGATCACGATCGGAAGGGCATGAAACTCGGGAGGGGCGAGTCCTCCCCCATGTACGACCTCAACGTAGATGATCCAAATAGCGGTGAAGGCTCCCGCAAGACCACCCACCGCCCTTCGCGGCGAAGTCGGCATCGCAACCGTCGCCACTCCAGCTGCTGCGATTGGCGGGCCCAGGAAAATGAAGGTCGGGTTCTTCGATCTCCAGTCGACGAGAGTCGCCATGGTGCCAAACGCGACCAGACAGGTGCCCGCACCGAGCAAAAAGACCTTCGGCAGCCCAAGAGGCCGCTCCCTACCCGAGATGGACTCGGCAGGGTACGAAGATAGTTCTACTCCCGCCACCAGTGCACTGAACAACGCCGTGACCGCGACGCCCGCCGCGGTCGCTGAAACCAGAACCCATGCGGGCACGGAAAGCACCGTATCGAAGGCTCCAAGCCTGAGCGAGATCGCCTCGCCAGCCACCCACACCACCACCCTAGCGACCCCTACGCCCAGAGCCACCCCCAGCACAAGGCCCGGCACACACATGGCAAGCGAGCTCAACTGGTGCACCGCGAGCACGTCTCTCCGCCGCATCCCCACGGCCCTCAAGATCCCCCCCAGGCGCTTCCTTTCCGAGATGGCGAGGTAGAGGACCGTGGACAGCAGTCCTAGCGCCGAAATAAAGGCAAAGGAGCCCAGTTCGATCAGTTGCGAGGTCTGGGCCCCCTGAATAGTCTTTGACGCGGAGAGCAAGTCCGCCTTCCTGTAGCGGATTGCTGGCCTCGTCCCTCGCTCGGTCAGAGAATCGAAGACTTCCTTGAGGGACGCGATGACGGCGTCCGCACGGGCACGCGCCTCGTCGGGCGACGCACCGTCCGGAGTCCCCACGTTGACGAGAACTTCCGTCACAGCAGGGAGCTCCTGGAGATACCCACTCGGGACGAAGACCGACAGGACCGGGGCCTCGGCGTCCTCCCAGTAGCCGGAAAGCCCCTGGGGCGGCAGCACCGCCTGTACCCGGAAACCCTCCTTTCGACCGCTGACTATCAAGCTCACTTCCGAGCCCACGTCGAGGCCCAGCGTCCGAGCAAGGTCTCTCGAGACGTAGATTCCCCCTTCAGGCGGCCCCTCAGCCGGGAGACCGCTCGGCCGCCCCAGGGCGAAAGAAGCTAGCTCCTCGTACCGGTAGTCGAAGGCGACCGCGCGGGGCTCTGCCAGGACCGAGCCGGCGGCGTCGGACCCCTCGTCTACCCTCTCCCTCACAACCGTAACCTGGACTGCCCGGACGGTCGTAGAGCCCGTCCCACCCAGTCCTTCCAGGGCGGATCTGATTTCCGAAGCTCCCGTCCGGGCTGCGGGGCCTCTCAGCGTTATCGACACGTCGACAGGACCGAGCCTCGAGTCAGCGAGCCCAGCTATCGAGGCGCCGAGCGACTCGGCGATGAGCAAGGCTGCCACGAACAACGACACCGACAGGGCGATGGCGCCCACCGCCGCCAGCGTCTCGGTCCTTGAAATAGCAAGCCTCCTGAAGGCCAGCCTGCGAAAGTGGCAGCGACCGAGGCCCAGCAGGATCCCCGGCGCCGACAGGGCGACGGCGACGAGTGCAGCCAGGTACGGCCAGGGAATCCTCAAGCCACCTCCGTTCGCTTCTGCTCGAATCCGCCAGCCTACCTCAACAGCGGAGGGCCCGACCGATCACGGTGCCGCCCGGTCACGGCCGTGCTTCAATCCTCGACCACGGTCACGGCGCTGCTTCCGACAGTTATTTTCTGCTGCAAGCCCTGGCTCGGCTCTACTCTGGGCAGAAGGTAATCGAACACCAGGCCGCACGGTGACCGCGTATCATCCCCAGCCGAGGACGGGACGGATGGCCGTCGAAAAGCCAAGCGCCAGCTTCAGCGTAACGATCAAGATCTCGGTTCCCAACTCGCCAGGATCGCTGGGAAAGGTAGCCAGCGTCATAGGTGAGCACGGCGGGGACATAGTCGCTATCGATGTGGTCGACTCCCGCCCCGACTATGCAACCGACGAGATAACGGTCAACACCGTCGACGACTCCCACGCCCAGCGGATCAGGAAGGCCCTTGAAGAGCTCGGGGACGGGTTCAAGGTGCACGCGGTCTGGGACCGGACCTTCCGGCTCCACCAGGGAGGAAAGGTGGAGGTCAAGTCGAAGTCCCCGCTCCTCACTCGCGACGACCTGTCCATGGCATACACGCCGGGCGTCGCTCGCGTCAGCAAGGCGATAGCGGAAGACCCGACGCTCGCAAAGGACTACACGATAAAGCGAAACACAGTCGCGGTCCTTACCGACGGAACAGCGGTTCTCGGCCTCGGCAACATCGGTCCGCTGGCGGCACTCCCCGTGATGGAGGGCAAGGCGGCCCTGTTCAAGGAATTTGCCGGCGTCGACGCCTTCCCGATCTGCCTGGACACCACCGATGTCGACGAAATAGTCGAGACCACGATACGAATCGCACCGGTCTTCGGGGGTATAAACCTGGAGGACATCTCCGCACCACGGTGCTTCGAGATAGAGGACATGCTCAGGCAAGCTCTGGACATACCCGTGTTTCACGACGACCAGCACGGGACGGCCGTCGTAGTCCTGGCAGCTCTTAGAAACGCGCTTGCCATCGTGGACAAGTCGATGGAGGAGATCTCGGTCACGATTGCCGGTGCGGGAGCTGCCGGCGTGGCCATCACCCAGATCCTTACCTCTGCCGGAGTCCCCGACATAGTCATCTGCGACCGCGGAGGGATCCTGCACCCCGACCGCGAAGACCTCAACCAGGTGAAGAAGGACCTGGCAGAGCGTACCAACCCTCGCCGCCTCAAGGGGTCCCTTAGCGATGCCATGGTGGGTGCCGACGTTTTCGTTGGCGTCTCTGGGCCCGACCTCATAACCAGGGAAGACGTCCAGAACATGGCCAAGGATCCCATAGTCTTCGCCCTGGCGAATCCCGACCCCGAGATCAGACCGGAGCAAATCTACGACGTGGCAGCAGTAATCGCCACGGGACGGAGCGACTATCCGAACCAGATCAATAACGTGTTGGCCTTTCCGGGCATCTTCAGAGGGGCCCTCGACGCGGGCGCCACCGAGATCAACGAGGAGATGAAGCTGGCAGCCGCCGACGCGATAGCTGCCTGTGTCCACAGCCACGAACGCAGCCCTGACTACATAGTTCCCTCGGTCTTCAACAAGCAGGTCGTACCCGTGGTGGCAAAGGCCGTCTTCGCCGCTGCCCACGAGACCAGAGTCGCGACGCGCTAGGTGCTAGCTCGAGCCGGAAAGGCTCGGTGCTCCAGTCATGCCTTACTTCGAGCACCACGGCTTGAAGATCCACTTCGAAGAGAAGGGCGAGGGCTCGCCGGTCGTATTCCTCCACGGCCTTCTCCACCGCAACTGGATGCAGAACCGGCTGGCGGAGCTTGCCTCGGCAAGGTTCAGAGCGATCTCCATGGAATTCTCCGGACACGGCGAGTCCGACGCTCCGGTAGACCCGGCCCACTACTCCCTTGCAGAGTTCGCATCGGAGGTCGATGCACTGCTCGAGCACCTCGGGCTAGACTCCGCAGTCGTCCACGGCACCTCCCTCGGGGCCAATGTCGCTCTCGAGGTACTCGTGCGCCATCCCTCGCGCCTGGCAGGTGCAGTCGTCGAAATGCCCGTGCTGGCGGGCTCTTACGGCTTCGCCAAGGCGATCTTCACCCCCCTCGCTGCCGCTCTCGACGCTGCAGCTCCGGGCATCGCCGGCCTCGCACGGGCCCTCTCGCTCGTGCCGAGATCCAATCCCGACCTCGCAATCCTTCTGGACTTGGTTCCCAGGAACCCCAGACAGGCCGCTGCGGTCCTCAGAGGCCTGGTCCAGACGACGCCCAGGCCCGACTTCGACCGTTTCAGGCAAGTGGACATCCCAGTTCTCGTCGTCGGACACCCCCGTGATCCCCTGCACTCCTATGGCGATGCCCGACGGCTGGTAGAGGCACTGCCCAGGGGAGAGCTGCTCACGGCCGGCTCGATGGTAGAGCTGAGACTGAATCCCTCGAGACTGTGGCCCGACGTCGAGGCCTTCTACGAGCGTTGCTTCGCTCGGATCTCCTCACCCGGGGGCGACCGGGCGCAGGAGAACGGCCCGGCTGGGTAGCTGCGGAAGCGGTCTCTTCAGGCCTCCGCAACCAGTGCAGGTCGCGCAGCGGCATCGGGCCAGCGGCTGCGCTGCTTGACGGCCAGTTTGCGCAACAACTCCATCGTCTGGGGGTCGGCATCGCCATCCCTGGCTTCCAGCCGCCCCTCCGACACCATCGCGTCCACGATCTCCTCTCCCCGGTCGGTCCTGACGATGGTGAGCGTCCACCCCTCGGTCTGACCCAGACCGCCCAACGAGATGTCCGCGTGCTCCGCAGAGAAGTCGGGACAGGACTTGCAGCCTTCCCTGGTGAAGGCGTGGCACTCCTTTAGGGGCACCTCAACGTAACCGTCGTCATGGGTCCAGATCTGGAGACGGCCCTTGATGTTCATCTTCGAGATGGCGTCACGTGCGAGCCCGTATTTCGCCTCGAGCAGGTCCTCGAAGATGCTCTCGTCAAAGGTCTTCGAGCACAACAAGCCGATGGTCAGCGCAATTCGTCTGGCTACCTTCCTCACTCCCCGCGCGGCCATCATCGGAGGGGCGCTTGCCTGGCAGGACATCCCCACCAGTGCGAGCTTTTCCAGACCCGTCTCTACGGCTTGCTTGTAGGCCAGGGTGTTTGCGGAGTACGTGTAGCGCGAACCTGCTCCCGCCAGGATGTCTGCCCTCGTCTTGGCAACACCGCTCTTCGCTTTCCAGGAACCGTCACCCTCGAGAAAGCTCACAAGGGCACCGTCGATGATCCCCTTTTCCAGGCACCATATGAGGACCGCAGAGCAAGTGCCCCCGTCCTGTCCCCGCTCCAGCACCTCCCGGTCGGTCGCCCTGGTGAGAAGGATCTTCTTGTATACGCCCAGCACCTCTTCGGGTAACCGAGTCCTACCGAAGAGCCACTTGTCGGCGTCGGGCTCCCAGTCCCTGAAGCGCGGACAGGCCCTGGTGCAGAGCGTGCACCCCTTGTCGCCGTGGACACACCCCCCAGGTCCCCCTTCCTCTTCAAGATGGAAGGGCTTGAAGCGGTCGTCGTAGCCCAGGACGTCGTGCGGACAGGCGATCACACATGCAGCACAGCCCGTGCAAAGTCCCGAGGTTACGACCTCTTCGTAGAGATGGGCCCAGTGGAGCTTTACGGGGGGCACCTAGGCGTCCACCGTCCAGACGTTGCCCTGGAGGTACAGGGACTCGAGGTCACCCTCGCCAAAGCGCGCCTTGGCCTCTTCGGCCTTCGCCTCTATCAGTTCCCGGTAAGACGGCCTCTCCACCGCTCGGAAGATTCCGATCGGGGTGGGCCCGTATGGGCCGTGCGACAGTCGGCTCAAGGCAAAGGCCGTAGCGGGATTCTCCCGCGTCACATCGTGGACGAGCAGGTTCTCCTCGCCTACCTCAGAGACGTCCACGATTCTGGCCTCGCCGGTGGAGTCGATCACGACTCCCTTCTCACCGTCCTTTCCGAAGCGAACCGGCTTGCCGTGTTCCAGTCGAATCTGGTTTGCCGCCCTGGTCTCCTTTCCGGTGACCAGTTCGAAGGCCTTGTCGTTGAACACGTTGCAGTTCTGGTAGATCTCGATGAAGGCTGCGCCCTTGTGCGCCGCCGCAGCACGCAAGACCTCGGCTGTGTGCGGGCGGTCCATGTCAAGGGTCCTCGCCACAAAGGTGGCCTCCGCACCGATTGCGAGAGAGACCGGGTTGAAAGGGTGGTCGATGTTCCCGAAAGGACTGGCCTTTGTGACTTTGCCCTCCTCGGAAGTCGGGGAGAACTGCCCTTTTGTGAGTCCGTAGATCTGGTTGTTGAAGAGCAGGATCTTTATGTCGACATTGCGGCGCAGCGCATGAATGAGATGGTTCCCGCCTATCGAGAGCGCGTCACCGTCTCCGGTGACGACCCAGACCTGGAGGTCGGGTCGGCTGACGGCGATCCCGGTCGCGATGGCGGGAGCCCTCCCGTGGATCGCGTGCATCCCGTACACCTCCACGTAGTACGGGAAGCGCGCCGCGCAACCGATTCCCGAGACGATGACGATCTTGGAAGGGTCGATCCCCTGCTCGGCATAGAAGTTCTGTACTGACGCCAGAATCGTGTAGTCGCCGCAACCCGGGCACCAGCGGACCTCCTGGTCCGACTGGAAATCCTTGCGGGTGAAACCGACCTTTGCTGCCCGAGTACGCTCGGGAGCTTCGGCCGCGACCTCAGCCATCCTTGAGAACCTCCCAGATCTTGCTCTCGATGTCCACCGAGCGCAGTGGCAGAGCTCTCACCAGGTTGAGACCCTCCACTTCGACTAGATAGCGAGCCTTCAGGAGGAAGGCCAGCTGGCCGGTGTTGACCTCGGGAACGATCACCCTACGGAAGCGGCGCAGCACTTCCCCGGTGTTCTCCGGCATTGGATTGAGATATTTCAGGTGAGCTCTCGCCACCTTGCCGCCCTCGTCCCTGACTCGTTCGACAGCGCTGGTGATCGGTCCGTAAGTAGCACCCCAGCCCAGCACCAGAACCTCGGCGTCCTCGTCTCCTGCTACCTCGAGTGGCGGGATATCCCTTGCGATTCGAGCTACCTTTTCCGCTCTCAGGTAAGTCATACGGTGATGGTTGTCGGGATCGTAGGAGACCTGCCCCGTGATGTCCTCCTTCTCGAGCCCACCTATACGGTGTGTCAACCCAGGAGTACCCGGCAACGCCCATGCCCTGGCAAGGGTTTCGGGGTCCCTCTCGTAGGGCATGTACCTGGATCCCTCGGGGACCTCGTTGACGAACCCGGGATCGATAGCCTCGAAGGTGGAGGGATCCGGGATCTTCCAGGGCTCCGAGCTGTTCGCCAGGTACGTCTCCGAGAGCAGGTACACGGGGGTACGGTACTTCACGGCAATCCTGACAGCCTCGATGGCCGTATAGAAGCAGTCTCCGGGGGATGACGCAGCTATCACGGGCACCGGCGACTCGCCGTGGCGACCAAACAGGGCTGGCAGCAAGTCTGCCTGTTCGGTCTTGGTCGGCAGGCCCGTAGAGGGTCCGGCTCGCTGCACGTCCACGATCACAAGCGGCAGCTCCAGCGCCACTGCGAGCCCTACGGTCTCCGACTTGAGGTCGATACCGGGACCGCTGGTCCCCGTCACGCCCAGAAGGCCCGCATACGAGGCGCCCAGTGCGGCGCCCGCTCCGGCGATCTCGTCTTCTGCCTGGAACGTGATCACGTCGTAGTGCTTGAGAGCTGCCAGTTGCTCGAGGATGTCGGATGCCGGGGTGATCGGGTAGGACCCGTAGAAGAGCTTCATGCCGCACAGCTTCGAAGCGGTGACAAGGCCCAGGGCAAGAGCCGTGTTACCCGTGAGGCTGCGGTACCGGCCGCGCTCGAGCTTGGCAGGAGGAACCTCGTACCTGAGCTCGAAGACTTCGGCCGTCTCACCGAAATTGTAGCCGGCCCTGAAAGCCGCTTCGTTCGCCGCCTTCACCAAGGGTCGGGAGCCGAACCGCTTCGAGATCCAGTCAAAGATCGGCTCTACAGGTCTCGAGTACAGCCAGCACAGCAACCCGAGCGCGAAGAAGTTCTTGGATCGCTCGGCATCCCTCGGCTTGACATCGAGGTCCTTGGTAGCCTCCAACGTCAGCCTGGTCATGGGTACCTCGTAGACCTTGTACGGCTCGAGCGAGCCGTCCGAGCGTGGGTCGCTCGAGTAGCCGGCCTTGTGCAGGTTGCGCTCGTCGAACCCGTCCGAATTAAGGATGAGGACACCTCCGGGCTTCAGATCGCCCAGGTTCGCCTTGAGTGCAGCTGCGTTCATCGCGACCAGTACGTCCGGCTGGTCTCCGGGGCTGAAGATGTCGTAGTCGGCGAAGTGGAGCTGGAAGCTGGAAACCCCCGCCACGGTGCCCGCAGGTGCCCGAATCTCGGCAGGGAAGTTTGGGAGGGTAGCGATGTCGTTACCGACCAGTGCAGTTACGGATGTCAGACGGTCTCCGGTGAGCTGCATCCCGTCGCCCGAGTCGCCGGAGAGGCGAATCACCACTTCGTCTAGTCGTACGGGACGCTGCTTGTCTGTGCTGGATCCTGCTGACATCTCGTCCTGACTCACGCCGCCCCCGAGCGGCTTAGCCAGAAGAATGGTATGTGCCCTGCAAGGCAGTCAAATTCGTCTCTCGGGGGCGAAATCCAACTGAAATGATAGCCTTTTGCCGAGCGCGGTAGTGAATCCACCGGATCAGGTCGACTCTTGGAGCGTCTCACACCGACACCTACAGCAAATAACCCCTTTCGGAACGTGTGTATTCACCCACCCATTACCGCTCCGCCGACACCTCCACGAAGCAGGGCCTGTACCGCCGACGACGGTGCCTGCCAAACAGAGCTTGTACCTGGCCGGCCTTCGGACTCAGAATGGGATCCGCCCTTCGAGGCTCAGGCGTCCCCAGGCAGGAGTGCGGCCGCTTGTCCGAGACATCTCCCGTAACCGAGCAGAACCCCGAAGACTCTCGTCCCGAACCGCGCCCACAAGCGCCACCCAGGGTGGCGACCGCGCCCGCACAGCCGGGGCGACCCGAGTATGCCGGCGAGACCACTAGGGCTACCGAGGAGGATCACTTCCCGACCCCGGTACCCCGCCCACTGCCCCAACCAGATACGGTCGTCCTGCGCCGACGAGTACTCCAGACACTAAAGGTCGCAGGGAGAAACTTTCTCCCGATCGTCCGCAAGCGGGCAGCCGGCAAGGATGTGGATACCGCCGAGGTAGCCGCGGCACTGCGGAGGACTTTCGAAGAGCTCGGAGCCACCTATTCCAAGTTCGGTCAACTCATCGCCTCCTCGCCGGGAATCTTCGGAGAGACCATCGCCACCGAATTCAGGTCTTGCCTGGACACCGGCCCTCCCATTCCGTTCTGGAAAGTCCGGAAGATCGTCGAGCGCGAGCTGGGCGTGCCTCTCGAGGACGTCTTCGAGCGCTTCGAGGAGGCCCCCGTCGCCGCTGCGTCCATCGCGGCGGTGCACAAGGCGAGGCTCCGGGACGGCACCGACGTGGCCGTCAAGGTAGTCCGCCCCGGCGTAGCTTCGACGATCGCCGCCGACATCGAGATCATGGAGCCTCTCTTTTCCCTGCTGGCCAGACAGGTCGGTGTCGGAATCGCCGGCCCGCTCCTGCAACTCCTCTCCGGCTTCGGTCGCCAAGTAGCCGAGGAGCTCAACCTGGAGAACGAGCTACGGGTCATGAACTACAACCGCCGTCTAGCCAAGAACCTCGGCTTGACCAAGATCATCATCCCCGAGGTATATCCGGAGCTGTCAGGCCAGTCCGTCCTGACGATGGAGTACATACCAGGAGTCGCAATAGACGACCTGGAGAGCATCACGCAGTTCGGCTTCGACCCCCGCCCTCTCGTCCAGGACCTGGTCAAGGCGTGGTTCGTGACCGCCGCCCGCTACGGGGCTTTCCACGGTGATGTGCACGCCGGGAACCTGATAGCGATTCCCGATGGGCGAGTGGCCGTTCTCGACTGGGGAATAGTAGGGAGGCTCGACGATCGGACCAAGCGCTTCCTGCGGAACGTGGTAGCAGCCTGCCTCGGCGACGAGGCGGCATGGGGCGAGCTAGTTCGCCAGGTCAGAGAGACCTATGGGCCAGCCGCGGACGAGATCTTCGGGCCCGACGACGGCCCTGTCATCGAGTGGGTAAGGTCTACCATCGAGCCGATATTCACGAAACCGTTCGGCGAGGTGAGCCTTTCGGTCTTCTTCACCGAGCCGCAGCAGCGCCACGCAGGCGAGCTCGAAGAAGAGGCTCGGCGCCGGTCGATCCTCGACATCCTGCGGATGTGGCGGCGACGAAGGCGCCTGCGTAACCTGGCAGAGCGCGAAGGAGTCGACGCGGCAGAGTTCGACCACGGGACATTCCTGCTCGGCAAGCAACTGGTCTACTTCGAGCGCTACGGCAAGATGTTCTTGAGCGACACCCCGCTGCTCCAGGACAAGGACTTCTTCGTCAGGCTTCTGGACGACCAACCCATAGTCATCCGGCAGGACTAGGGAGTGGGTATGCCGGGTGACCCGCCCGGAGCCCTATCAAATGGGAACGGTCGGAAATCGGGACAGCGGTGAGTGATGCGATTAGACCGGAGTCCTATCACATGGGGACGGTCGACTGCTGGGCCCCGAGTGCCCCAGGCGAGCGGGATAGTCGCGTCGCTTTCGAGCATGAAGGAGCCTTCTGGTGAGCGAAACCGATCCCGTCCCGGGGATAGATCTGGACTCGCTCCTCCCCTGGTTTTCCAAGAACGTCGCCCCCGTGACGGAGCTAAGAGCAAAGGTGATCGGAAGGGGCCTCTCCAACCTGACCTACGAGGTCGCTTCAGACCGAAAGAGGTGGGTACTCAGGAGACCCCCGCTGTCTCACGTGTTGCCGACCGCTCACGACATGGAGAGGGAATACACCGTCCAGAAGGCCCTATGGGACAGCCCGGTGCCGGTCCCCCGCATGGTCGCTTACTGCTCTGACGAGTCGGTAATCGGCAGACCCTTCTACGTCATGGAGTATGTCGCCGGAGACGTACCTTCGGATGCTGAGACCTTCGAGAGACGATACGACCCTTCGCGGCGGGAGCGTATCTCCCGGCGGCTTGTCGAGATCCTCGTCGCGCTTCACGCCGTCGACTACGAGGCTGTCGGCCTCGGGGACTTCGGTCGCCCGCAAGGCTACCTGGCCCGCCAGGTCAGGCGCTTCGTTCAGCAGCTCGACCGGTCCCGCACGAGGGACCTCCCCGTACTGGACGAGCTCGCCGCTCGCCTCTCCCGCGCTGTGCCCGATCGCAGCGACTTCTCCATAGTTCACGGGGACTACCGACTCGACAACACGATCGTTTCTGCGGACGGTGACATTCGGGCAGTACTTGACTGGGAGCTGTCGACCCTGGGCGACCCGTTGGCCGACGTAGGTATGCTCTCGATGTACTGGTGCGACCCAGGCGACGACCTCTTCGCCGATGCGCCCGGCGTCGAGAGCTCGTTGATCTCGGCCCTGCCCGGCTTCATGCGAAAGGACGAGGCGCTACGCTACTACGAACGCCTCTCCGGGCGCGACCTTTCGGACATTGCCTTCTACCAGACATTTGCCCACTTCAAGCTCGCAGTGATCCTGGAGGGCATCAACAGGCGCTACAAGGAGGGAGGTACCGTCGGCGAGGGCTTCGACCGGGTCGCAGGCATGGTGACCAGAGTCGCCGAACGCGGCAAGGAGATAGCCGACGCCTCCGGCGAGCTCTAGAAAGGCCGCAACAGTGCTTGCCCGCTATGCGCAGGCGCTGTTCAGGCTGCAGGCAGTCTGCAGCTGCGCGGAAGTGGGCTCCGCACAGCAGTACCAGGACTCGGTCAGACGAGGCCTTGCCTCGACCTTTCTCGGGTCTGCAGCGGACACGACCTTCTCTACGAATTCGGACTCCGAGACGTCGCAGTCAGGAGCGGCCCGGAACGCCGCCCGGGCGACAGCCTCCATTACGAGGTCGTGCGCCGCCTCGCCGCCTGCCGACAGCTCCTGCACCACATGAGCGACTGCCGTCTGCAGTCCCACGGTCTCCGGGTAGACAGCCTCCCACAAGTAAGAGAGGGCTCTTTCGTCATAGGGCCCCAGTCTCGCCCGCATCGCGTCGGTGTTCAGCAAGAGCGACCCCTTGGGGACCAAAAGCTTGAGTGAGAACTGAACCGGATCGACGTTCGCGACCAGATCCAAGTCTGAGCACACCTGGAGGATCTCCCTGAGGTCTTCGGGACGTGTCCACGGAGTGAATGGCAGAAACGACGGCCTCGGCTCCACACCTGCCTGTCGAAGGATCGACACCGCAATCGGAAAGTCTTCGGGTCGGTGGCCCTTGTCGAGCACCTCTAGCACTCGAGCGTTGGTGGTCTCGAATGCCGAAACGACAAAGACCAGGCCCCGCTTCGCAAAGCCCTCCCACAAATCTGAATGCCGGATGATGTGCTCCACCTTGGCGGTGCAGTCGAAAGTCAGGTCCGGAAAAGACGCGTGGAACTCCGCTACCAGGGCCTGCGCGAAAGATGGGGCGTTCAGAAAATCCGGGTCCCCGAAGCTTATGTGTCGCGCTCCGGCGTCTCTGAGCTGTGCGACGTCCTCAAGAATCGCCTCCAGCCCCGCCTTGCGGATCCTCCCTTCGTAGACGATCGGCACTGGGCAGTGGCGGCACTTGTGGGAACAGCCGCTGGTCGCCTCGACATATCCGGCAAGCTTCAGCTCGCCACCCCAGGCGAGCTTCGCATACGAGTCCAGGCCCGGCAAGAGTCGGCGAGCGGGAACCACGGGGGCGGTCCTGTCGAGGCGGACCTCTACGGCCTGCCCCAGGACCGAACCCTGGGATAGGAGACCCCCCCTGGTACCCTCGACCCCGGTGGCCGGAGCGGAGTCTGCTTCCTGCTCGCAAGCCCTCTCCGGCCCCCCGAGCCGACCACGTCCCTCGCCGCCTTCTCCTACTCGAGACACCAACCCGCGCAAGGCCTGTCTGTACTCACCTCCGATGCCCCACGAAGGGCGCGAGCGGAAAGCTTCCCAGGCCACGTGCGCATACAGCCCATAGAAGACAACTGGCAAGTCCGGAAAGCCAGAGCGGGTCGACAGTGCGAACTCCACCCCCAGTCGGGCCGCGGTGTGCATCGGTACCGAAATGCCCAGCGCGTCAGCCCACTCGAGATCCTCTGTTCGGCCCTCTTCAACCGAGAGGTCGAGACACCGGACCTCGTGCCCGTCCGCCAGGAGGTCGGCTGCGGGTACCGCAAGGTGGTAGGGCTGGTGGCCCAGTTCGTAACCGGAAACCAGCAACACGTTCACCGTCGCCTGGATACCTCCAGCTTGTGCTCGCCCCCAAGGCCCCGGTATTCGCCCGCCCGAGCTGACCCTTCGTCGCCGCCCCCATCGATTTCGAACCGTAGCGCTGCTCTGGCAGACTCGAGCGCCCCAAGGCAGTCCGCCCGCTTTTCGGCCCTTGCGAACACGAAGCCCAGGTAGCGGTAGCCCCACGGAAGAGGCCTCACCTCGGATCCGACATGGACGGTGATCTCCAACCCGACGACTCCAGGTACCGCCTTGGCCTCCTCGACGCCGGAAACGCTGCAGACCTTGCCGGCCTCGCTCGCATACAGCATCGCCACTCCCGAAACCTCGCTCCCGCAACGAAGTACGGCGCTATCCCCCAGTAGCCTGCGGAGCACGACCTCCTCCAAGGTGAGGGTTCCCGACTCGAACACCAGAGCCCTGGAGCAGAACCCACCGATCGTCCTTGCCGCCAGCTCCAGGATGCAGAACCTACCGTCAGATCCCTCTCTCAGCTCGGCATGAACAGGTCCTTCGCGTATGCCGAGTGCTCGAGCCGCCGATGCGACCACGTCGGCTACTTCGGCTTGATCCCCCCGAGAGAGGTCGGCCGGTGTGACGAGCAAGGTTTCCGGGAACGTCGGTCCTGACGGCGCCTCGGGCTTGTCGATCACGGCCAGGACCTCGAGGTCGCCGTCCACCAGCACGGCTTCGACTGCTACCTCCCGCCCCGGCAGGAACTCCTCCAGGACCAGCGGAAGCGACCTTCCCGTGTGGTGAGCCTGAATTGCAGCCACCTCCCCTACCGCCCTCGCCAACGACTCTCTGTCGTCGGACCTCAGCACTCCCGTGGAAGCGGAGAGTCCTGCGGGCTTCACCACGCATGGGAACCCGACCTGTCGGGAAGCCTCCTCAAGCCGGTGTCGGTCGAACCGGTCCAGTACTGCGAAGCCAGGTTGTGCTACTCCGGCCTCCGCCAACCGCCTTCTAAAGGCAGCCTTGTCCCGAGTGGCCATCACGCCAGCGACCGAATTGGCAGACCTTCCCAGGCGGCCAGAGGCAATTGCCGCAACGCGGACTGCAGCGTCGTCCAGAGCGAGGACGCGACCGACCGGACGGTCGCCCAGCGCCGAGACCAACCGCTCGGCGGAGGCTTCTGGGTCGTCGAGGTCGACGTGTACGTAGCGGGGTCCGAAAAGCTCCTCCATGGCCCCTCCTGCGTCCGAGGCGAGCACGACCCCGACCCCCAGCTTGCGCGCAGCCTCCAGGAAATCCTCGGCCCGGTAGGTCTCGGCCGAGAAGACCATGACCACCTCCGCCGGGAGTCGCTCGTCGGCAAGCGGATCCTCCTCGAGGGATGCTGCTTTGTAGCCCCCCAACCGGCGGCGTTGAGCCAGACGGCGATTCTCCTCGGGCTCGTGTGAGTTCATGTCTTTCACCCTACAGTCGAAACAGGAATAGACTTGGAGTTGTTCTCAAATCGACTGGTATCGACAGGAGAGGCCATGGCGATCGCCCGAGAAGAAGAGAGGAAGGGAGCAAAGACCGAGACGCCGGTATTGACCATCACCCCGAAGGCCATGGAGCGCATCGTGCGGGTCCGTGAGAACACGGGCGAGTCTCCCGACGCGGGCCTCAGGATCGAGATATCGGGCATACAAAACGGGGAGTTCGCATACGACCTCTCCTTCGCGGACCCCTCGAACGTCGACGAGTCCGAGACCGTCTTCGACTGCGACGGCCTTTCCATCGTGATGAAGGAGAAGGACGTACCCAAGATCCGCGGGTCGGTCCTCGACCTCTCGGACGACCCCAGCGAGGGACTGACCATCGAAAATCCCAACGACGTCTGGGAGTTCGTCGGGGGAGAACTTGCCAAGAGGGTCCACGCGGTCCTCGAAGAACAGATCAACCCGGCAATCGCGATGCACGGCGGGCGAGCCGACCTCGTAGCAGTGGAGGGCTCCACGGCTTACCTCCGGCTGGGGGGAGGCTGTCAGGGTTGCGGGCTCGCCAAGGTGACCTTGAGCCAGGGGATCGAGGTCGCCATCAAAGAGGCAGTACCCGAAATCGAGTCCATAGTCGACGTCACGGACCACTCGGCCGGTACCAATCCCTACTACCAGCCCTCAAAAAAGTGAAGGTCGCGCATCGGGCGGGCACGTCGTTAGCCGCCCGGTTCGGACTGGCGTTGCTCGCGCTTGTCTTGATGGTCAGCACCTCATGCGCAGGTCGCGCGTCCGTCAGCCCAGATCAGCGAAGATCGGGAGAGGAATTCACCCGCATCACCGACGAGTTCATCAGGACTTCTGGTCTCGTCTCCGATGCCATCGACCGAGCAAATGCCGGTGGGGACTTTGTTCCCAACGCCGATCACGCCGCCTCGCTGCTGCTCGCATCCGAGCAGACGGTCTCCAGAATGGAACAGCTCACTCCCTCGCTACACCCATCGCTGGCTGACGAGGCATCGGAACTGGCCTCCGCAGCGCGCGCCTGGAACGCCGCTGCTCTTGAAGCCATAACCGCAGGCCGACAGAGCGACGCGGTAGCGTATGCACAAGCGGTTTCGGAGATGAACCGCCAGAGAGAGCGATTTAACCTCAGCGTTCGCCGGTGGAACCTTGCAATCCAGGGCGCGTGACAGTGGCTTCGACTAGAGCTGTTGACCCCGACTTCGTAGACGGCACCGACCCTTCCCACCCGCTGACCGTCTCCGAGGTGGCCGAGCTGATCGACCGGGCCCTACGAGAAGAGGTTGGCGAGGTCTGGGTCGAAGGCGAAGTCCGAGACCTCCGCTTCTCCGCGGCTGGCCATGCCTACTGCACCATCACCGACGGGCAGGCAGGCCTCAACCTGACGATATTCTCCCGCGTACCGAGGCCCGACGGCTTGGAGGACGGAGCCCGAGTTCTGGTACTCGGGTCCCCCCAGTACTACGGCCCGTACGCCCGCCTCAGCTTGATCGTCGAAGAAGTGCATCTCGCCGGCGAAGGCGCACTGTGGGCACGAATCGAGAAGATTCGTCAGAAACTCGCAGCCGAAGGTCTCTTCGACGACGAGCGCAAGAGGCCCCTCCCCCTCCTTCCAACTGCGGTCGGAGTCGTCTGCGGGTTCGACGCAGCGGTGGAACACGACATCCGTGACGCGACCGAAAAGCGATTCCCCGGGTATCCCCTTGTCTTCGAAAGGGTGACCGTACAGGGTGAACGGGCGGTCTCGGAGATAGTCCAGGCCATGCGGCGCCTGGCCTCCCACCCTCAAGTCGAGGTAATCATCCTCGCGCGAGGAGGAGGCTCCCTGGCCGACATGATGCCCTTCTACGACGAGAGTCTTTGCAGGGCGATAGCAGAATGTCCCGTACCGGTGGTGTCTGCCATAGGTCACGAAAAAGACAACCCCCTGACTGATCTCGTAGCCGACCACCGCTCGTCGACGCCTTCCAGGGCCGCGATTGAAGTCGTTCCGGACGAACGCCAGCTTCGAGACCGCCTCGCACAGGCTTCCGACGCTATCCACCATTCGGTCGCCAGACGAGTTCAGGTCCTGGACTCTCGCCTGGCTCTCCTCGATCCCTCGCGCACACTCCGAGACCTCTACCTAGCCGAGCGCCTTATCCGCCTGAGAGAGCTCAGGGCGCTGCTCGCAGAGGCAAGTCCCACGGCAGCACTTGAACGTGCTCTTGCGAGACTCGGCGAGGCCAGGCTCGGAGAGTTTCTTGGCCGGCGCCTGGAATCCGCGGCAGCATCTCTCGAGTCGCTAGGAGCCGCCCTGGCAGCCCTTGGGCCGGAGGCGACCCTGGCGCGTGGCTATGCAGTGGTCTGGGACTCCCAGGGGAGAATCGTGCGCCACCCAGATCAAGCACCCGCAGGAGAGGAACTAGCAGTCAGAGTCGCGGACGGTAGGCTTTATGCCGTCTCCAGGGGGCCTTCGGGTGTGCCGGATTCCGGGCGGTAGAAGACTCGGCGCAGAGAGGGATCGCCCGGGCCAGGAACGCCGATAGGTGGCCTGTCCGGGCCCAGGAGCCAGTACTAGCTCGAAGAAAAGAGGAAGGAATGGCGGAAGCCAAGAAGAGCGAGAAGAACCGGGCGCCTGAACCAGCAGAGAGCATCTCCGAGCTGAGCTTCGAGGAGGCCCTCTCGCGGCTGGAGTCGATCGTCAACGAGCTAAAGGGCGAGGAGGTTCCTCTGGAGAAAGCCTTCGAGCTCTGGGAGGAGGGCCAGAAGCTCCACGCTCACTGCACGGGCATCCTAGACCGCCTGAAAAGGAGGCTGGAGCAGGCCGCTAGCCCCACCGAGAAGCTTTCTGAAGAGGACGAAGAGGAGGAAGACGCGGAAGCAGAAGAGCTCTTGTATGACGAGTATTACGACGAAGATCTCCTCGAGGACGAAGACTTGGAGTGGACCGACTAGCTCAGCGCTCGTCCAGCGGCGGTACCGGTTCGGGTGGTGGGGTACCGATGTACCGTGCACCGGGGCGGATCAGCCGGTTGTCCATCGCTTGCTCGATGATGTGCGCGGTCCACCCCAGGACACGGCTTGCAGCAAAGGTCGGTGTGAACATTTCCCGAGGGACACCGACACGGTCCATGACCACGCCTGCATAGAACTCCACGTTGGTGTAGAGCTTCCTCCCCGGCTTCAGCTCGTGGAGGACTTCCACTGCCTTCTTTTCGACGTACTTTGCGAACTCCACGTTGGGGCCGCCGAGCTTCTCAGCGATGTTCCGCAGCATGACCGACCGCGGGTCGTCGGTCTTGTAGACACGGTGCCCGAAGCCCATGAGCCTCTTGCCAGAGGAGACGGCTTCCCTGAGCCAGCGCTCTGCGTTCTCCGGCTTCCCGATGGCGTCGAGCATGTCCAGAGCACGCGAGGGAGCCCCGCCGTGCAGAGGACCGGACAGGGCGCACACTGCGGCCACCACGGCGCATCCGATGTCGGCACCTGTAGACGTGACCACCCGGGCAGTGAAGGTCGACGCATTGAAACCGTGGTCGACCGTGAGGATCATGTACTGCTCCACGGCACGCGCCGCCTCGGGGTCCGGCTCCTCGCCCGACAGCATGTAAAGGTAATTCGCGGCGACCGAGAGGTCCTTCCTCGGGGGGACGAATTCCTTTCCTCTGGCGAGGCGATAGAGGTTGACCAGGATGGTAGGGAAGACTGCGCATGTCTTGAGAGCCTGTTCTCTCAGCTCTCCGATGTCGGTGTCCAGCCACGGGCGAAACCCCAGCTCCGCCGCCATCAGGGAGTACGCCGTGCGCAAACCGTCCAGTAGGTGGCCAGCTCCCGATACCGATGCGATCTGAGGGAGCGCGGCCTGAGTCTTCGACGGAATGTCCCGAAGGTCTGCTACCTTGCGAGAGAATGCGGCCAGCTCGTCCCTGGTCGGAAGGTGGCCCTCGTGGATGAGGTGCCAGACCTCTTCCAGGCTGCATTTCTCGGCGAGCTCGACCGCGTCGTACTGTCGATAGTGGAAGAAGCCTTCCATCCCCCGGACGTCGCCGATCGAGGTCTCGGCGACGACGACGCCTTCCAGGCCCTTTGGAACCTCTCCTGCCGGGCCCTCCACAGGACGGATCTGGGCGATTTTCATGAGATCTCGCATGGAAACGATGCCGACCAGCTTCCCGTCCTGGACGACCGGGATGTGGCGATAGTTCCGTTCGGCCAGATTCTTGAAGGCTTCCGTCACCTCGAGGTCCGGGGATACGGTGTCCGGGTTGGGGGTCATCCATCTGGATACCTGCTCTCGCTTCGGGTCCACTCCCGCCGCAGCTACCCGTACGAGGTCGCGTTCGGTGATTATTCCTATGGGCAACTCGCCCTCCGTTATCACCACCGACCCGACACCGGTCTTGCCCATTCGCTCCGCAACGTCGGCCACCGTCTCGTCCTGGCCGGCCGATACTACGGGACTGGACATTATGTCGGATACCGTGCGCTCCCGAGCGCCGTCAACCATGGGCGGTCTCCTGTATCGTCGTACAAGAAACGGTGCTTGTGCCCGTAAACCCCAATCCTCGCAAAGTATAAGCGGCGTCAAGCCGTGCCGGAAGAGGTTCCTGGCCGGGTGAGTCCGTCCCCCTAACATCGGCAGGTCCAGAGGGACGCTCCTCACTCCATCTGCCTTTCGCCTCTGGTGCGGCCGAGTCGTGTAGTATGGCACCCCAGTACCGGGAGCGCCATCCGTGACCAAGTTCTTGGATCCCCACTACATCATCCAGACGTTCGGCTTGCTCGGCGTCGTGCTCGCGATCTTCGCCGAGTCCGGACTGCTCGTAGGCATCTTCCTGCCCGGAGACAGCCTTCTCTTCACCGCAGGCCTGTTTGCAGCCAGCGAGAAGGGCTTCTCGATCGAGCTCCTGCTGGTCCTGGGATTCCTGGCCGCAGTGCTTGGAGACAATGTCGGCTATAGCATCGGCCGGCGGGCAGGCCCAGCACTGTTCAAGCGTGACGACTCGCGATTTTTCAAGAAGAGGCACCTCCACAGGGCAACTCGCTTTTACGAGCAGCACGGCCGCAAGACGATCGTGATCGCTCGTTTTGTCCCCATCGTGAGGACCCTTGCCCCGATGGTCGCTGGCGCCACCGAGATGCCCTACCGCACCTTCTTCGCCTTCAATGTAATTGGCGCCCTGCTGTGGGCGGTTGGAGTCCCCACAGCGGGCTACTTCCTCGGCAAGTCCATCCCCTCCATCGACCGATACCTGCTGCCCATCATCGCAGTGATAGTTTTCGTGTCCGTGCTGCCCACGGTCGTTCACGCCCTGAAGGCGAGGTTGGGCGAAACCGAATCCATCGGTCAGGAAATGTCCGGACCCCAGCCTGGAGAGGAGAGCCTGGCCGGCGTGGCTGGGATCGTGGAGGCGGGCGGGGGTCCGCGTTTCGAGGTCGCAGAAGTCGGCCTCAATCCGGGTGCGGCTGTCCTTTCGAACCAGGCCTCCAGCGACCCGGTCTCCGTGGGATCTCCCATCGAAGGCCTGCCCGGCGAGTCGTCGGGAGGCGACGGCCTTGCAGAGACCGAGCGTGGGTGAGCTCGTCGATTACGAGGTAGACGGCCTTCAAGGCTCCGGCTACCTGGCGCTGCCGAGAGCTCAGGGGCCGGGCATAGTGGTCATCCAGGAGTGGTGGGGGCTTGTGCCTCATATCCAGGACGTAGCCGACAGACTGGCTGCCGAGGGCTACGTAGCACTTGCCCCCGATCTTTACGGGGGAAAGACGACCACCGAGCCCGACGAGGCCTCCAAGATGATGATGGCCCTGGAAATCGAGAACGCATGCAGAGAGATGGCAGCCGCATTCGACTACCTGAACTCCCACGAGGCGGTCGAACCGAAACGTATAGGTTCCATCGGTTTCTGCATGGGTGGCGCCCTCTCCCTTTACCTGGCCACGGTAAGGCCGGTAGATGCCTGTGTTGTCTACTACGGCATACCCTTCCGGGGTGAACCTGACTACGCGGCCCTCGAAGGCCCCGTTCTAGGTCACTTTGCCGAAGTGGACCAGTGGGCCTCCCGCCAGGCTGCGGAGGCGCTGCAGCGCACGCTGGAAGGGCTAGGGAAGCGTGTCGAGTTCCACTTCTACCCGGGCACTCGTCACGCCTTCTTCAACGACACCAACCCCTCGACCTACGACGAAGAGGCAGCCCGCCTGTCGTGGGAACGGACGCTAAAGTTCTTCGAGAGGCACCTCAAGGGCGCCTAGCTACAGGGCTTGTACGGGTTCGCTTCTCGAAACTTGCCTTCTCTAGGCTGCCAACTGTTACGGGATCCCCAGGTCCGAGGCATCGCGTAGTCTGCCCGTGGCGGTTCGCTCGGCAACCTTTTCGAGGAACTCGAAGAACGCGTCCGACCCCGACCGCTCGAACATCGCCCGCGGAATCGCCGGGAACGAGTAGTCCTCAGTGGGAAGCGGTGGGTGGTCGGCAGGGTCCTTGCGAGCCATGACCTTTTCCAGAACCGGCTCCATTCGCTTCGCCTTCTCTTTCTGGAGCTTCTCGTCGCGCTCCTTGAACTCGGGCAGGACCTTCTCTCCGAACAGCTCGAGGCTCTCCATGATGTCCTCGTGCTTGTTCTTGCCAGCCTGACTGACCAGAATCAACTGGTCGACGCCAGCCTGTTCGTAAGTTCGGAGGTACTCTCTTACCTGTTCGGGAGTGCCGACGGCGCCCCGCAGACCGGATCCTCCGCCCTCCTCGACGATCTTCGCCCCCAGACGGTCGCTGTGCTCTTTCGCCGCTCTCACTGCTTCAGGGGAGTAACCCGCCTGAGCTCGACGCTCCACGAACTCCTCCCAGACATTGGTCTTGCCGGGACGGTGCTCTCCAAAGATGTAGTAGTGGGCCAGCGAGTAGCCGAAGAAGTTCGCCCCCTCCAGCCCTTTGGCCAGGGCCTCCTCCTCGTCTTCACAGCACATGAAGGTGGTGACGCAGGCGATGTTGGCGTTCACAGCGTCGCCGATGGGAGAGCCCTCGGACTCGAGGATCGAGTAGTAGTCGTCTACCCAGCGCCTGGCCTCGTCCGCGTCGACAAAGGCGAATGACAGCGCCCCTATTCCCAGCCGTGCCGCCATCGCAATGGTGTCCCGTCTGGAGCAGGCGACCCACACCGGAGGATGCGGCTTCTGCAGCGGCTTTGGCACTACGTTCCTCGGTGGCATCGTCACGTACTTGCCCGAAAAGCCGGTAAAAGGCTCCTCGGTCATACATCGCAGCGCCACCTGGACTCCCTCGCGCCACATGTCCCTCTTTTCTGCGGGGTTGATGAGGAAGCCCCCAAGCTCGGCCTCCGACGAGGACTCCCCGGTCCCGAAGTCCACGCGCCCTCCGGAGACGAGATCGAGAGTGGCAATTCGCTCGGCGACCCTCGCCGGGTGGTTGAAGGGAGGAGGCATCAGCACGATGCCGTGCCCCAGCCTGATGTTCTGGGTCCGCTGGGAGACCGCCGCCAGGAAGACCTCAGGTGCGGACGAGTGCGAGTACTCCTCCAGAAAGTGGTGTTCCACCTCCCAGAAGTAGTCAATACCCAGGCGGTCGGCCAGTTCGGCTTCCTCGAGGGCGTCCTGCAGGATCTGGTACTCGCTGCGCTCCTCCCATGGGCGCGGGAGTTGGTGTTCGTAGAAGACCCCGATCTTCATCGCTCCCTCCTCGGACGGGCGAAAAAGCTCCGTCCCGCTCTGCGAGTACGTGTTAAGGCATCGCTCGGGCCCCTGGCCGGCCCCTCGCTGGGGCCCACTTGGTCGGCCTTCCGGTCTGGTAATTCGGAAAATGTTACCCAGCAGTTTACTTTGCCGCTCCGGGCCACCATCTGTGATCTTGGTCACTGGTCGGCCGGCTAGCCATAACCGAGGAGACCGACATGGCACGACTCCCTGGCAAGAGAGAATGCCGGGCGTGGCTCGCCTCTGAGCCTGCCGCCCCCAACTTCGAACTCGAGGTAAGGGACAAGTACTCGGGCGAGGTTGTGGGCCGCACGCCTCTCTTCGACCAATCAGCCTTGCGGCAAGCAGCAGCGGCGGCGGCTTCAGCAACTGAAGCCATGGCTCGCCTGTCGCCGTACCGTCGAAGGGAAGTGTTGATGCGCTGCGCCGGCGAGATCGCCTCCCGCAGCGAAGAGTTCGCTCGCTTGATCTGTGCAGAGGCAGGAAAGCCGATAACTGACGCACGGCGAGAAGTCTCCCGAGCCGTCGAGACCTTCACCGTCGCCGCAGAAGAAGCCGTCCGTATCCCCGGTGAGACCCTCGAGATGGAGCGGGCTCCCCACCTGGAGGGCTACTTCGGCCTTTGGAAGCGGTTCCCGGTAGGCGCCTGCGGGTTCATTACGCCATTCAACTTTCCTCTCAACCTGGTCGCCCACAAGGTCGCTCCGGCGATCGCCGCAGGGTGTCCGTTCGTCTTGAAACCGGCGTCCTACACGCCTCTCTCAGCGCTCGCACTTGGCGAGATCCTCGCCAAGGCGGATCTGCCGCCGGGCACCTTCTCGATACTGCCTGCCCCTGGCTCCGAAGCGGGCGGCCTGGTGGAATCGCCAGACCTGGCTCTTCTCTCCTTCACTGGTTCGGCAGAAGTCGGGTGGTCGATAAAGGAGCGCGCAGGACGCAAGAGGGTCGCACTGGAACTGGGCGGCAACGCCGGTTGCATCGTCGACGAGACCGCTGACCTGGATTTCGCCGTCGAACGGATCGCGTTTGGCGGGTACTACCAGGCCGGCCAGAGCTGTATCTCGGTCCAGCGAGTGATCGTATCCGAGCAGGTCTACGACGAGTTCAGGGATCGCCTGGTCGCCAAGGTCTCCTCGCTAGCGGTAGGCGACCCCACGGACGAGGAGACGGTCGTAGGGCCTCTCATCTCCGAGGAAGACGCCGTGCGTGTCCAGACCTGGATCGAGCGCGCGGAAGATGCTGGGGCGAACCGGCTGTGTGGGGGCCAGCGTTTCGGTTCGGTCCTCACACCCGCCCTGCTGGAGGGTGTCCCCCGCGACCAGGACCTCTACTGCAAGGAAGTGTTCGGGCCGGTAGTGGTGCTCTCTCGCTTCGGAAGCTTCGAGGACGCGCTTCAGGAAGTGAACGACTCCAAGTACGGCCTGCAGGCCGGCGTCTTCACGAAAGACTTGGAGCGGGCTCTCAGGGCCTATGAGTCCCTGGAGGTCGGAGGTGTCGTGATCGGCGACGTTCCCTCCTTCAGGGCCGACCATATGCCGTACGGTGGCGTGAAAGCCTCAGGCTCGGGACGGGAAGGCCTCCGCTGGGCAATCGAAGAGATGACCGAGATCAAGATGTTGGTGGTACGCCGACACCCGGGGAGCTTCTGATCTCCTCCCTCCTTGCGACCCCGCTTATCTCCGCACCCCGGCCTCCCGGCAGACGACGCCCGTAGATCGCCTGCCCCTCCTCCCCCAGGGACAGCCCCGGCACCTGCTCGTCTACGCCCTATCCCGTATCTATGTGGATCCCAGAGGTGGGCGAGTCTATGGCAGTCCCGCCGGCAAAGTTGGTAGACCCGAAAACCGAGGACGACGAGTACCACTTGGTGGTACCAGAGCCTGATGGGGGTATCACCCTAACCTTGTACTGGACCCCCGATGCAGCAGTGGTAGCTACCTTGATTGCGAAGTTGCCAGAGCTGTCAGAGAGCCCGTTCTTTGGCGTCTTGCAGCCACAGGCATCGAATACCGAGATGTAGGCTCCGGGAAGGTCCCCACCCAAGTACATCGCATGACCCTGGATGAGGGCTGCCTCCCTTAGGGAGAAGTTGGCGGTTGAAGGCGGTGCAAGGGCTGTCGCCTCTGCAAAGCCCGGGGCCCCGGACCACCAGATGTCCTCCAGGGTGTCGGTGGTAGATGCCACATAGAGCTTGTAGGACTTGGTGGGATCCAGGGTCATCGAGTACCTGCCGGGCCCCGCATATCCCGATCTGGTCCAGCCTGCGAATGCACCCGTGGAGGTATAGGCATAGACTATGGCCCCGTCTATGTCTGTGGCATCTGAGGCTCGTTTCACATAGCCCTGGATTATCCCGGGGCCAGAGACGTCCATGTCGATCCCTGCAGAAGGTGCTGGCACACACTCTGCCGAAGAGAAGTTGTCTTTGAGGTCGTACCAGGCAGTTCGCTGGGTGTCGTTTGCGCGGATGAACAACACTTTGTAGCCGGAGGTCGAGCAGTCTGCAGGGGCGGGGACTACTACCTCCCAAGCACCAGAGGGGTCATAGATGCAGCACTGGTAGGCCACAAGGGAGCCTGTTGTATCGAAGACCGCTATAGCTCCGAACTGGCCTCCAGAGAAGGTGCCGGAGATGGTGGTCGTGGGCGCGGCGGCGGAGATCTTTGTGACGAAGGCGTCGCCGTTGCCGTCGTAGGAGGTGTCGTAGACGCCAGAGGTGGTGGGAAAGTCTGACGACCAGGTCTCGCCGGTCAGGAACACGGAACCCGCCGTGTCCAGTGCCATTCCAGTGGCCCAGTCATAGTCCGCCCCTCCAAGGAAAGTGGAGTAAGCAAGAGAGGTGCCATCGGCTGAGAGCTTGCTTACAAACGCGTCCGAATTTCCGTTGGAGGAGGTGTCGTATCCGTCCGGGGTCGTAGGAAAGTCAGGGGACCAGGTTCCACCGGCGATATATATCGAACCGAACTCGTCCACGCCGATCTCATAGGCCCACTCGTATCCCATCCCACCCACGTAGGTGGAGTACTCCAAAGACGATCCGTCAGGCGAAAGCCTGGCGACGATCACATCGCCCGATCCGTCGTAGGTATCGTCGTACGCGCCAGCGGTAGTCGGGAAATCGCCAGAGTTGCTCTCGCCTGTCACCCACGCCGAGCCGTTCGAGTCGACTTCCACCGAGTAACTCCAGTCGTAGTCCGACCCACCCACATAAGTCGAGTACTCCAAGCTTGACCCGCCTGCGGACAGCTTCGTGACGAAGGCGTCGCCAAAGTCGTTGTAGGACTCGTCGTAGGCGCCGGCAGTGGTCGGGAAGTTCGCGGAGTACGTTCCGCCACTCACATACGCTGCGCCGGACGCATCTATTGCGATCCCGTCGCCAAGGTCGTAGTCCGAGCCACCAAGATAGGTCGAGAATCCGAGCGAGCTCCCGTCCGGGCTGACCCTCGACACGAAGGCATCCCCAAAATCTACGTAAGCGCTCTGGAACGCCCCTGAAGAGACAGGAAAGTCGTCCGACCAGGTCTGACCCGTCAGATACGCTGCGCCGGATGAGTCGACCGTTATCGAGTAGCCGGACTCGTAGTCCGTACCTCCAAGGAACGCCGAATACTCCAGCGAAGACCCGTCCGAGGACAGCTTTGCAACAAAGGTGTCCCCATTACCCTCATAGGTCGTATCGAACGCACCTTGGGTGACCGGAAAGTCGGAGGAATAAGTCTCGCCGGTCAGATATACGGCGCCCGACGAGTCGACCGCCACGGAGCGGCCTATCTCGTATTCCGCTCCCCCTACATAAGTCACATAGACAAGGGACGAACCATCCGAGGAGAGCTTGCCGACAAAGACGTCCGTATTTCCGTTATAGGAATCGTCGTAGGCACCAGGCATGGTGGGAAAGTCCAAGGAGTCGGTCCAGCCGGTCAGGTACACAGCGCCTTCAGAGTCTACGGCTATGGAGTTAGCCGAGTCACCGCCCGTCCCTCCAAGGAAGCTGGACCAAGCAAGGGTGGGGTCTATCACGAGAGGTGCTGCGGGGTCGTAGTCTCCGAGGGAGAATCCCACAACGTCCTCGCCGTACAGGACGAAGGAGGAGGCCACCTCCACCTTCTCATCTCCTGCGACCTGGTAGGCATAAGGGGCGGTGTGTAGGAGCTCTCCATAGGGGGTCCTCTGGTGGAGGCGTCCCTGCTCGTCAATCTCTACAGCCTCTTGTCCTTCAAGTACGAGCCGTATCGAGGAGGGATCTCCACCCTCTTTGATGTAGAACCTGTAGGAGAGAAGCCCGGAGTCGTCCTGGACTACCAAGTCGACTCCCGGATAGACCTCTATGTACCTGAGGGCGGAGTATCCCGTTATGCCCACCTGGGATGAGGAGGGGTCCTCTCCTTTGAGGTAGTTGGTGATGCCCTGCTGGGGGGACTCTGGAACAAGTGCTGAATCCGGGTTCTTGCCCTCGAGCCCGATGCCAAAGACTGTGCGGTAGCCCTGCTGGTCTGTCTTTTCTTCTGGGAGGGGCCCTGGCATCTCAGATCTTCTTGAGGCCTCATGGCCTGGTGATGCCTTTCTCCCAGAGGCTGCGAGAAGGATCTTGTCCTCCATCAGGGAGAAGCTATACCCCCTTGCCCTTCCCAGATAGGGAATGGAGGGGTCTGCCTGGCCCGAGTTCTTCTCTATGCGGGCGGGAAGCCTTGCGAGGAGAGCCTCGACCTGCTGAAGGCTCGCGGTTCCCCCCTTGGCACTGACTCCTTCGACCGGCGCCGCGATATCGCCTTGCGTGTCGGCGGCCTGAGAAATCACTGCCGAACGGCTCGGGGCGAACAGCGATGTCGCTACAAAAAGAACTAAGCCGGCTACGACAACGCTCTTGCTGCGCGAACCCCTCTTGGACGGGTCGGGTGACGATTGGGCTACGGCAAACCCTGCGACTCGGACAGTCGAGTGCATCTCAAGCTCCTCCCCTGTTCGGTTCTCCCCAGCCAAGATGCAGCGCCTCGACCCAGCGCTGATCGCCACCGGCAGATGCTTCATTGCTGGCTCGGGCGCGCAAGAAGCCAGCCCCGGGTGAGCGACGCCGCGATGCTATAAGACTGCGGCTCATCCGTCAATGGCCGTGAAGAAAGACCGCCGGAAACCGCCCTAGCACATATTCCTCCACGGCGCCAGGCCCAGCGCGTTCATGGGCGGATTGAAAGAAGAGATGAGCCGACTCCGCCGGGCGCCAAATGGGAGAACGCGTGTCAAGCTCGAATACTTGGCGGGAGACACCGACTCGGCGAGAGTTACCGTGTCGGAGGGGGGACTTGAACCCCCACGGGCTATGCGCCCACTAGGCCCTCAACCTAGCGCGTCTGCCTATTCCGCCACTCCGACGCGAGATCTAGTCGTCCTTTCTGCCGACCCGGCAAGAGCCGCCCTCGTCAAAGGCTGCGTCCGATGACATACAGAGACTATCCCGGAGACAAAAGGTCGGCCTCCCTCTCATCAACCGGGACACCATGATTTACGATTCCCTCCGGATGGCTCAAGGCTTTTCGAGACGGCACCGGTGCCTCCTGCGGATAGAGAGACCCTAGATACCGCCGCAGCTCACCCGGTGCACCAGAGGCGGCGTGTCCGGCGCCGGGAATGGGCATTCAGACCCATGAAGTAAGTCCGGGCGGTCGCAGAGTCCGAACTTCCCCGTGGGCTCGTGAAGCGTCGTCCATGATGGTGGTGTGAGTGACGGCGATGGACGACTGACAGACGAGGCCTTCTGGGACGACTACTGGGCCAGCACGGCTATTCCCGCCGCCCTTGACCTCGGGGACCCCGGCACGCGCTCGCTGGCGAGAGAGCTCGGGAGAATCGTCGGTTCCCACATCGGCCCGCCGGCAGGCAAGTCACTCGTCGAAATAGGCTGCGCACCGGGGAGGTGGCTCGCTCACTTTCACGAGGCCGGATTTCGAGTGGCCGGCATAGAGTCCGCGCCCGCTGCAGTACGCCTTACTAGGCAGAACCTTGAAGCCCTCGCCGTACCGGCAGAGATCTACGAGTGCGACGCCCTCGACCTCCCCAAGGCCGCCCCGTCTCTGGAATGCGCGTTCGATTGCGTAGTCTCCCTCGGCCTTGTAGAACACTTCGAGGATCCCGCTCCACTCCTCCGGATTCACGGGTGGCTCGCCAGGCCGGGTGGGTTGGTGGTCGTCGGGGTTCCGAACCTGGGCGGGCTCTCCGGTGCCCTCCAGCGTCGCCTCGACAGGGAATGGCTCGAGCTGCACAACACGGCAGTCATGCAGCCAGGAGTGCTCCTGGATCTTGGGCGGGCGGCTGACCTTCAACCCCTCGAGTCGACCTACGCCGGTGGTTTCGACCCCAACCTCTACAACTGGCGACGGCGCTCGGTGCTGGGATACGTCGTTACCCGTGCTGGAAAGCTGCTCCGCAGGATACCGGGTACTGACTCGCTCCAATCCCGGCACTGGAGCTCATATCTGATAGCGGTCTTTTCGAGGTCTATCCAGGAGACCGACCCGGCTACCCGGTAAGAAGGTCAGGAGCCGGCCGGGCCCGGTCGGCCGTAGCCCCAAAGCGGGCACTGTAGGCCACGTCGTCCACCACGACAGTGTGAGCGACGCGGTCACCAAGCCTCTGGTAGCGACCGGTATCGTCAAGAATCGCGATCAGCAGCCCGACCAAGCCGCTTAAGAGCCCGTCGACGAGGAACAGCAAGTAGCGCAGGAAAGCCGCCAACCCGGTGCAGGGTCGGCCGTCTTCCATGACGACCCTCAGCTTCATCATGGCCTTGCCTACGGTCTTCCCACACCTCGCCTCGCAGACCGGTCGGTAGATGATCCCCAGAGCCGCAAGGACCAGCCACAGCACTACCAGTGCTCCCACCGCTCCCGCACTCGGACCGTTTCCGCGCTGGTCGCTTGCCTGGACTACGAACCAGACGGACGAGGCGACCATGGGGATGCCGATCACGATCACTTCCAGCACAACGTCCAAGAGGTAGGCAAGAATCCTTTTCCCTATGGGAGCGACCGGAAGCGGAGGTGGGGGTGGAGGCACGTCGTAGGGAGCCCAGCCCCATCCCTCGGATAGGGCCACGGACTGCAGCTGGTCCTGCGGTTCCGAGTACGAGGCCATGCGGTCAAGGCCGCATGAGGATCACGAGCACGATGGTCGTGAAGAACATCGTGATCGCCGTGACGACCGTGATGCGATTGAGGTTCCGCTCGACCGCTGTCGACCCGACCAGGTTGGAAGCGGCCGACCCGCCGATCATGTCGGAGAGCCCCCCGCCCTTCCCCGAGTGCAGCAGGATCAGCACTATCAGGAGAAGCGACACGACTACGTGTATGGAGATGACGGCTACTTTGAGAATCCCCATCGGAGCCTAGATCCTAACCGCTGGTATTGAACCGCCACGGTCCGAATACGTGGGCCACTCTCTCTGAGGCCCTCCCGTTCGACCAGCAGCGTCCACCGCCAAACGCCGCCACTCAGGCGGGCCTAGAATATCGAACGATACGTGCGAACTCGTCGGGATCCAGACTGGCACCTCCGACAAGCGCCCCGTCTATGGCTGGGTGAGAGACGAAGCCTGCCACGTTACCCGCCTTGACGCTCCCCCCGTAAAGCACCCGCAACCGACCCACTTCCGGACCGAACCTGGCGCCGGCCACTTCCCTTATTGTCGCCGCCACGACACCGGCGTCTTCCGGAGAGGCGTTCCTGCCTGTCCCTATTGCCCAGATCGGCTCGTATGCCACTACCACAGATCCCGCTTCTTCGGGCCTGAGCTTGGAGAGTGCCGCCTCGGTCTGTCGCCTGACCACCTCCTCGGTGGAACCGCTGTCTCTCTCCTCCAGCGTCTCTCCCACGCAGACGATCGGGGTCATCCCGTGGTCCCGCACCGCTCGAGCCTTTCTGGCCACGTCGTCATCGCTCTCACTGAAGAACTGGCGGCGCTCGGAGTGGCCCACGATGACGTAGGCCACATCCAACTTCTGCAGCATCACCGGTGAGACCTCTCCGGTGAAGGCGCCCTTGTCCTTCCAGTAGCAGTTCTGAGCACCCAGTCCGAACTTCAACTTGTCGGCATCGATAACGGTCTGCACGCTCCGGAGCGCGGTGAAGGGTGGGCACAAGACGACCTCGACTTCCTCGTAGTCGGAAGGGTCGAGGTTGTACGAGAGTTTCTGAACCAGCTCGATCGCCTCCAGATGCGTCATGTGCATCTTCCAGTTCCCGGCGATAAGTGGCTTTTTCTTGTTGGACCTGGAAACCAAGGCGGCTCCTTTCTAGCCTTTCGGGCTCACGCCGGCGGGAGCTCGGGAAGTCTAGCCTGGTCGCCGCTCAGGCTCGCTCTTCCCCCGCGGTCGTTGTCTGACGAGAACGTGCCGACTGCCGGAGCGCTGCCAGCCCTACTAGGTCCTCGTCCCGCACGAACTCGAGGGAAGCGCCTCCACCTGTCGAAAGGTGCTTCACGTCGGCAGAGTGACCGGACGCCTTGAGAGCTGCCGCCGTGTCACCCCCTCCGGCCACGGTGAAGCCGTCGCAGGAGGCGACGGCCTCTGCGATCGCGAAGGTTCCCTTGGCGAAGGGCTCCCACTCGAAGACGCCCATCGGTCCGTTCCAGAAAACCGTTCCTGCCGAGCTGACTGCACGTCCGAACTCCTCGGCAGTCGACGGCCCGATGTCGAGCGGAATCCAGCCCTCCGGCACTTCGCCCACAGCAACCACACGCCTGTAGGCTTCCGGCTCCATGGCCTCCGCCACGACCAGGTCTGTCGGCAGGAGCACCTTCTTGCCGGCCCTGTCTGCGGCGTCAAGCGCCCGCAGCACTCCCTCGAAGCGGTCCTCCTCCACTCTGGCCGCCCCGACGCCATGCCCCTGGGCAGCAAGAAAGGTGTTGGCCATCCCACCCCCGACGCACAAGACGTCCACCTTGGACACCAGCGCCTCCACTACTCCGAGCTTGTCCTTTACCTTCGCTCCACCGAGGACTGCCACATAGGGGCGTTCGGGGGGGTCGAACAGCCTGGAGAGCATCTTCACCTCGTGAACGAGACCGAAGCCGGCAGCGCCGGGCAGCAAGCGCGGTAGGCCCGTCACAGAAGCGTGCGCCCTGTGGGATGCCGAGAAGGCCTCGTTGACGTAAACGTCGGCGAGCGATGCCAGCTCGGTAGCGAACCGATCGTCACCGGCCTCCTCTCGAGGGTCGAACCTGACGTTCTCGAGCAAGACGATTCCCCCCGGTCCCGCTGCCTCCACGGCTGCCTGGGCCTCTGGCGCCGGTGGCAGCGGTGTCAGGGACACCCTCCTGCCGAACAGGTCCGAAAGCGGGCCTACCAGCGGCGTCAAGGACAGCTCGGGAACGGGCTTGCCTCCCGGCCTGCCAAGGTGGGAACAGAGCACCACGGTGACGTCGTGTCGCAACAACCACTCGACGGTCCGAGCAGACTCCCGAATCCGCAAGTCGTCCGCCACGCGACCGTCTTCCAGCGGGACGTTGTAGTCGACCCTCACGAAGGCCCTTGTTGGTCTACTGCCACGCCTGGAAAGATCGAGGTCTTCCAGGCGTGGGAGGTCGGCGGAGGCGCTCACGCTCCGGCTGCGATCTTTTCGATAAGGTCGACGAGGCGCCGCGAATAGCCCCACTCGTTGTCGTACCAGCCGAAGACCTTGACACTCCGGCCCATCGCCATCGTCAGCGCCGAGTCGAAAATGCACGAATGCGGGTTTCCGACGATGTCGGACGAGACGATCGGGTCCTCGCAGTACTCCAGAATCCCCGCAAGCGGACCCGAGGCGGCCTCCCGGAACACCGCGTTGACCTCGTCGGCGGTGACCTCTCGAGCGAGTTCTGCAACCAAGTCCGTAACCGAGCCGTCCGGAACGGGAACCCGCATTGCTATGCCGTCGAGCTTGCCCTTGACCTCGGGAATTACCTCGCCGAGAGCGCGAGCGGCCCCCGTGCTGGTCGGGATGATGTTTATCGCTGCGGCCCTCGCGCGACGGGGGTCCTTGTGGGGCAAGTCAAGCAATCGCTGGTCGTTGGTGTAAGCGTGGGTGGTCGTCATGAAGCCCCACTCGATCCCGAAGGCGTCCTGGAGGACCTTGACCATCGGTGCAATGCAGTTCGTGGTGCAGGAAGCGTTCGAGATCAGTTTGTGACGCGAGAGGTCCAGCCCGGCGTCGTTCACACCCATGACCACCGTGTAGTCGGGATTCTTGGCAGGAGCAGAAATCACGACCCAATTCGCACCGGCCGATAGGTGCTTGGAGGCGTTGTCCCTGTCGACAAAGAGACCGGTTGACTCCAGCACGATGTCCACGCCGAGGTCGCGCCAGGGAAGAGCTGCCGGGTCTCGCTCCGAGAGCACCTTGAAGCTGCGCCCGTCGACCGAGATCTCGTCCTCGGTCGCCTTTATCTCTCCCTGCAGGGGACCCAGTACGGAGTCGTAGCGCAGCAGCAGAGCCAAGGTCTTCGAATCCGTTATGTCGTTTACCGCAACGACTTCGATGTCCGAAGACTTCGAGATCGCGGCCCTGTAGAAGTTCCGGCCGATGCGGCCGAACCCGTTTATGCCAACTCTGACGCTCATGGTCCCTCCTAAGAAATGCCAGCCACCATTAGACCACCTCACCCCAGCCGGGTGCTAGAGGTCCGGCGATCGTGCCCTCGCTACCCTGCATTACTACCGCATCCCCCTACCGCATCGCAACGGCCCCCGGGCCACACCTCGGTCCTTTTCCTGGCATTGCCGCCCCGCCGACCGCATGAGAAAAAAGGTCTACGACCACCGAAGCTGTACCCACGGCCCCGAGGTCGGCTCTACCCCAGCAACTCTGAAGTGGCCGTCGCCCGAGGCCCCGGCAGTCCAAACCCGCGCCAGTAGCGTCGGCTCTACCGCAGCAACTCCGAAAGGGCCGCCGCCAGGGCCCTCGGGTCGTGTCTCGAGGGGTCGGCCGAGTCCGCGGTGTAACAGGGCCTGGCTTCGACCTCGAGCTCCGCAAGTTCTCCCTCGAGCACCGCCCCTTCGGGGGCTCCCCGTCCCCACGGGTGGAATACGACGATATCGCAGGCGAGCCCGTGCGACAGCAGCGCCCGGTAGTGGTCCGCAGCGGTCATTCCCAGGGTCTCGCTCCGCTGGGTCACCAGGTTGCAGACGAACACCCGCACCGCCGAGCTCTCTCGCAGGGCTTCCCTCACCCCCGCTACCAGCAGGGGCGGGATGACCGACGTGAAAAGCGATCCGGGGCCGATTACGATCTGGTCAGCTGCCTCTATTGCCTCGAGCACCCCCGGGGCGGGCTTGGCATCTCGGGGATTGACGCGCACCGACACTATGTCGGACGCCGAGGCGGTTATCTTCGCCTGACCGGCAACTCGCCTCCCGTTCCGAAGCGTGGCCTCAAGAGCCAGCGGTTCGGTGCATACCGGCAACACCTTCCCCTCGCACCCCAGGATCGAGGCAGCGACCTCCATCGCGGGGAGAATTCCCCCGCAGATCTCTGCGAGGCCGGTGATTATGAGGTTTCCCAGGGAGTGGCCGGCCAGGGGCCCGGTGCCAAAGCGGAAGTCGAACAGGTCGGATACGATCCTGCTTTCGGGACTCAGGGCAGTCAGACACTTGCGGAGATCCCCCGGGGCGACCAGGCCGTATGCGGCGGTAAGTGCACCCGAGGAACCGCCGTCGTCCGCGACCGACACCACCGCGGTGACCTCCCCCGCGTAGCGCCTGGCCGCGCGCAGGGCCGTTGCAAGGCCCCGTCCCCCTCCTATCGCAACGACTCTCGGCCCGACCGCGCCCACCTCAGGCGGTTTCCCCTCCCTGCGCTAGAGTCTCCTCGCCCCCGCGAGTCGCCGTCGCCCCTCCGGCTTGTTGTCCGGGCGCCGACTTCCACAGGTCGCGGTGGAAGACCTTTACCTCGTAACCTTGCTCTCCTACCGCCTCAGCCAGCCTCTCCGCCATCACCACCGAACGGTGACGCCCTCCCGTACACCCCAACGCGATCGTGACGTGCGACTTCCCCTCGTCCTCGAAGAGCGGCATAAGGAACTCCACCAGTTCCTTGAGGTACTCGAGAAACCGGTCTGCTTCTCTGTGGGACAGAACGTAGCTGCGCACACGTTCGTCGGTACCCGGTAGCGGCCTCAGATGGGGAACCCAGTGCGGGTTGGGCATGAACCTGCAGTCGAACACCATGTCGGCATCGATCGGTATACCGTACTTGTAGCCGAAGGAGACCACGGAAACCACGGGCAAACGCGCCCCCTTGCTCCCGTCGAAGAGGGAGTGGATCTTGCGGCGCAATTCGTGCGGGCTCAAGTCCGAGGTGTCCACGACGAGGTCGGCAGCCTCCTTGAGAGGCGCCATGATCCTGCGCTCCTCTTCTATGGCATCGTAAAGCCGACCTTCGGGCGCGAGCGGGTGAGGGCGCCTTACCTCCTCGAAGCGTCGCACCAGTGCTTCAGTGGAGGCATCCAGGAAAATCAAGTTGTGCTCGACCCCCGTCTTGCCCAGGGACTCCAGTGCCCCCAGTAGCTCCTCGAAAACGGTTCCGCCCCTGGCGTCTACGACCAGGGCAAGCTTCTGGGCCGGCATGGCGCCTTGCATGCCGAGTTCGACGACCTTGGGGATCAGACTCGGTGGGAGGTTGTCGATCACGAAGTAACCGATATCTTCCAGACACTTGGCCGTGGTCGAGCGTCCCGCGCCCGACATGCCCGTAACGATAGTCAGGTTAGGAGCCGACCCCTTCTTGCTCTCTGGTTCGGTCATGGCCGGTCTCCGGGGGATCGTGGCAACTTGGTCTCCGTTGGCGATACGGCATCGCCATCGGGCCGGAGCATCCCGGTCGATCGCGCCTCTTCCGTCTCCTGGGGAGGAAGCTCGCCCCAAAGATACGCTCTGAGGGTGTCGGCCACTTTTCTGGGGATCCCGCTTCGCCTGGCAAGCTCGGCAGCTGGAACGGTACGCATAGCATCCAGCGAGCCGAAGGTCTCCAGAAGCTTCCTTGCACGCCTGGGCCCAAGACCCGGAACTTCCTCCAGGACCGAGCGCTTGACGCTCTCGCCCCTTCTCTTCCTGTGGTACGAGACGGCGACCCGGTGGGCCTCGTCCCGGATCCGCTGGATCAGGAACAAGGCCTCCGAGCCCCGCTTCAAGACGACCGGGGCACGCCGCCCCGGCACGTATAGCTCTTCCAACCTCTTTGCCAGCGCCGCAACCGGTATGTCGCCGACACCCGTTTCGGCGAGCGCGGCCAGAGCGGCAGAGAGCTGCCCGGGTCCCCCATCGATCAGCAAGAGACCGGGACGATACCTGGAGCTCCTGGCCTTTTGGTCCTCATCCAGCTTGGCCAGTCGTCTCGACACCACCTCCCTCATGGAGGCGAAGTCGTCTTGCCCGTGGACGCTTCTGACCTTGAACTTGCGGTACGCCTGAAGTCTGGGAAGTCCGTCCTCGAAGACGACCATCGACCCCACAACCTCGGTCGGCCCTGTGTTGGAGATGTCGAAACACTCGATGCGAAGCGGTGCCTCCGGCAGCCCAAGCGCCTCCTGCAACTCCACAAGCGCCCGGGACCTCGCGTTGTGGTCCGACGCCCTCTTCAGCCGCATGCGCTGTAGCGCCTCCGAAGCGTTCTGGACAGCCAGCTCGACCAGCCGTCTTCTGTCCCCTTTCTTCGGAAGGCGGATCCGGACGGGAAGACCCCGGAGAGCGCTAAGAAACTCCTCCAGCGCCGAGGAGTCGGGCGGCAACACCGAGACGAGGATCTCGCCTGGCACTCCCCCTGGCAAGCGCGTCCCGTCGGCGTAGAGCGTGTCGGCCTGCCCGGCCTCCCCATCTTCCCAAAGACGGCCGGCCCCGGCGCGGGAAGCCCCGTAGATTTCCAAAAGGACTTCCCCGACGAGCTCCTCGTCGGGAATCTCGCGCTCGAGGTCCACGGTGTAGCCGTAGCGGGCCTTCAAAGCTCCTTCCTTTACCCGGAAGACCTCGACGCGGCAGCCCAGCTCGTCCCGCGCGATACCCACCACATCGAAAGTCGCCGAAGAGGCGGAGAGTACCTGCTGTCGCTCGGCGACCCCTCGCAGCGCCTCCAGCCTGTTGCGGAAAAGGGCTGCCTTCTCGAACTCCTCCTCCTCGGCGGCTTCCCACATCCGCTTCTCGAGTTCCCGCTCGAGGCGGCGGTGCCCCCCTCCAACCGCCTTGCAGAACTCCGACACGAGCTTACGGTACTCCTCTCGGTCCACCGCCCCGATGCAGGGACCCGCGCAGAGCCGGATGTCGTGGTACAGGCACGGCCTCCCGAGCATCCGGTGCTCCTCGAACTGCACGTCCGAGCACGTCCTTATCGGAAAGGCCTTGCGGAGGAGGTCGAGGGTCTCACGCAAGGCGTGTGCTCTGGCGAACGGCCCGAGGTACCTGTTGCCCTTCTTGGGCCGGCCCCGCCCGACGAAGACCCTGGGCCACTCCTGAGAGAAGGTGACGACCAGGTACGGAAAGCTCTTGTCGTCCTTCAGTTTGATGTTGAAGCGAGGCCTGAACTCCTGGATCAGGTTGTACTCGAGCAGGATCGCCTCGGCCTCGGTGGAAGCGACCGTCCAGTCGACGCTGGCAGCCTCGTCGAGCATCGAGACCGTCTTGGAGTCGCCCCCCGCGGGCCCCTGGAAGTACGAGGCGAGCCTGTTCCTGAGCGACTTGGCCTTGCCTACGTAGATCGGCTCCCCCTCCGAGTCACGGAAGAGGTAGACCCCGGGAGCGGCGGGCACCGTGTCCAGGTCTGGCTTCTCGATCATGGCGTGTCCGTGGCGCGAGGTTCCGAATACAGGCTACGGCGAACGCACCTCTGGGCCAGGGGTAGAAATTCCTCGCCCGAGAAAGGCGTTGTGTAAACTCGAAGCAAGCCTCCTGGCAATCGAAGGCGAAAACCCACGGGCGCTGAGACCGCCATCCCCGTGACCCCGGCCAGGGGGGTCACCGGTCAGATCGGCGCCGTCGTATCGAATAGTCTCTGGAGGCCACATGCTCAGGCTGCAGGCGACTCTACCCGCGCGCTACCGCGAGGCGAGCGACGACGAGCTCCAGCGCATGATCGGCGAAGCCCGCGCACGGCTCGGCGAGGACCTGATAATCCTCGGCCACCACTACCAGCGAGACGAGGTATACCGTTGGGCCGACGCTACCGGCGACTCCTACAAGCTGGCCAAGTACGCCGCCCAGCACCCCGAGTCGCGCTACATCGTCTTCTGCGGGGTGCACTTCATGGCGGAGTCCGCCGACATCCTGACCTCTGACGAACAGGTCGTCGTCTTGCCGGACCTGAACGCCGGCTGCTCGATGGCCGACATGGTCCCCATCGACGCGCTCGAGGAAGCGTGGGACTTCATCTCCCGCGTAGTCGACGTGAACGACGTGATGCCCATCACGTACATGAACTCCTCTGCAGCAGTGAAGGCCTTCGTCGGGGAGCGCGGTGGTGCCGTGTGTACCTCCTCCAATGCCGAAAAGGTGGTCAGGTGGGCGCTGCAGCAGCGGAGCAAGGTCTTCTTCGTCCCCGACCAGCACCTCGGGCGCAATACCGCCCGGGCCATGGGCTTTACCGAAGCCGACGAGTACGTGTGGGACCCCGACGGCGACTTCTACGAGGTGGACGAGACGAAGCTCAAGGAGGCGACGTTCCTCCTCTGGAAGGGCCACTGCTCGGTCCACCAGAGGTTCACCACCGACATGGTGGAGCGATTCAGGGAGGAGCACCCAGACGGCAAGGTGATCGTGCACCCGGAGGTGGCCCACGAGGTCGTACTCCTGGCTGACTACGTGGGTTCGACCGAGCAGATCAAGAAGACTATTGCCGAGGCAGATGCGCCCTCCACGTGGGGTGTCGGGACCGAGATCCACCTGGTCCAGCGGATGGCGAGGGAGATGGCACCGGAGGGCAAGACCGTGATGAGCCTCGACCCCATCGTCTGCCCGTGCTCGACCATGTTCAGGATCGACGCTGCCCACCTGGCCTGGTGCCTGGAGACACTTGCAAGGGGGGAGGTCGTCAACCGCATAGTGGTCGATCCCCGGACTGCCGAGTACGCCAGGCTGGCCCTCGACAGGATGCTACAGATCGCCGGTTAGCGGATCTGGATCGCTACCCCCAAGTGACGAAAAGCGCTCGCTCTCGGTGGGGTTTCTCATAGCCTGTCACGCCCCGCCTCCCTAACCTCGCCATCGACGATGTATTCCGAGCTGCCCTGCAGCGCCGCTGCCGGACTTTCGAGGGGGGATAGTGGACGAAGACCTTCGACGCCTTTTCCGCAAACCGTCCAGTCGTCAAGTGCGTTTGGAGCCGCCTACCTCGCCGCTGCAAGAGGCCACCGACTTCCTTCGACGGAAGAGGAGGGCGCTTGCGGCTGCGGCGGCGGTGGCCACGGTCCTCGCGCTCGTGGCGATGTCTGCCTTCGACACGAGTGGTGCAAGCCGCCCACGCCGGGCAGGACAGAATTCCACCTTGGAAGACCAGGGTTCAGGCCCGGGCGAAAGCGACCTGGACCTCGGAGACACCTGGAAGGCAGAGCCGGCTCCCAAGCTGGAAGACCTCGGAGGGGGCCGCTTCCGAGGCCCCCGAGGTGTCGTCGTCAAGGCGCCCCAGGGCTGGGTTGTCGAGCCCGGACGACAGCGAGAGCTGTGGGCCACGCTGGTACCTCAAGAGTCGAAAGGTCCCCTACCACGCATCGGGATCGGCGAGATAGACGCCCAGGGTCTCGACGGCCCTACTGCCCTGCAGACCGTGAAGCACTACCTCGCAGACGTCCTCCCGGAGCTGTCCTCGACGGAGGAGCCATTTCGCGGAGGAGTGCTGGTTAGGGGCAAGGGCTCGCTAGACGGTATCCAGATCGAAGAGGTCCGCTGGCTGCGCTCGCTGCCCGACAGCGTTTTGGTTGCGTGGGGGCTCTTCCCCGCGGGACACCCCCACAAGGTCGAACTCGTCGTCAATTCGGTCGAAGTGCCCTCCGGGTGAGCAAGTGGAGGGTCTCCTCCGAGAAAGCGAGGGTCGAACCGCAAATCCGCCCAGCCCTGCTGGAATCCCGCCACGCCTGGCGGCGACAGCGGATGAATAGGCGAACCCACCGCCAGCCACATCACAACCCCAGAAGGGGCGCCAGGAAGCGGCCGGTATGCGAATCCTCTGTCTTGGCGATGTGCTCCGGGGGACCTGTGGCTACGACACGTCCACCCCGGTCGCCGCCTTCGGGGCCGAGATCCACGATCCAGTCGGCAGTCTTCACCACGTCCAGGTTGTGCTCGATCACGATCACCGTGTTCCCCATGTCGACGAGTCTGTGCAGGACAGAAAGGAGCTTCCTGATGTCGTCGAAGTGGAGGCCCGTCGTCGGCTCGTCAAGGATGTAGACGGTCCTCCCGGTAGCTCTCTTGGCGAGTTCGGTGGCGAGCTTGACCCGCTGGGCCTCGCCGCCGGAGAGCGTCGTTGCAGGCTGGCCGAGCTTGATGTAGTCGAGCCCCACTCCCCGCAACGTCTCCAGATGGCGAAGGATCGGGGGCTGGTTGGCGAAAAACTCAGCTGCTACCTCGACCGACATGTCCAGAACGTCGGCGATGTTCTTGCCCTTGAAGGTCACCTCCAGGGTCTCCTGGTTGTAGCGAGCTCCCTTGCACACCTCGCAAGGCACGTAGACGTCCGGCAAGAAGTGCATCTCGATGCGGATGGTGCCGTCTCCAGCACACGCTTCGCAGCGCCCCCCACGGACGTTGAAGCTGAACCGCCCTGGGGCGTAGCCCCGCACCTTCGCCTCGGGAGTCATCGCGTAGAGCTTTCTAATGTGGTCGAAGACGCCCGTATAGGTCGCGGGGTTGGACCTGGGTGTACGGCCGATGGGGCTCTGGTCGATGTTGATCACCTTGTCGACATGCTCGACGCCCCGCAGGCGCCGGTGGGCTCCCGGCACCGTCTTGGATCCGTAGACCTTTTCCATCAAAGCCCTGTAAAGGATGTCGTTCACCAGGGTCGACTTCCCCGAGCCAGAAACCCCTGTGACACAGACCAGACAACCCAGGGGGAACGAGACGTCGATGTCCTTGAGGTTGTGCTCTCGCGCCCCCTCGACGTGCAGCCAGGCATCGCCCGGCTCCCTCCGGCTCGCCGGAACCTCGATCTTCCTGCGCCCGGAGAGGTAAGCGCCCGTGATCGACCGCGGCTCGGCCACCACGTCCTCGAGCGTGCCCGCGACGACGACCTCGCCGCCGTGGTCTCCCGCTCCCGGCCCGAGGTCGACGATGAAGTCGGCCGAACGGATGGTTTCCTCGTCGTGCTCGACGACGATCAGCGTGTTGCCCATGTCCCGGAGGCGCAACAGCGTGTCGATGAGCCGGCGGTTGTCCCTCTGGTGGAGACCGATGGAGGGCTCGTCAAGTACGTAAAGGACGCCCACCAGTCCCGAGCCGATCTGGGTGGCAAGCCTGATACGCTGACTCTCGCCTCCCGCCAGGGTCGCAGCAGGGCGGTCGAGCGACAGGTAGTCGAGCCCCACGTCCACCAGGAATGCGAGTCTGGCTGCGATTTCCTTCACCACACGCGAGGCGATGAGCCGGTCGCGCTCCGAGAGCTCCAGCTCCTTGATCCAGTCGGCCAGCCGGGCGATCGACATGGCCGACACCTCGGCAATGTTGAGACCTGCGATCCTTACGGCGAGGCTTTCGGGCCTGAGCCTCGCCCCTCCGCATGCGTGGCACGGGACTTCCCGCATGAAGGCCTCGATCTGCTCCCGCGACCAGTCGCTCTCGCTCTCGCCGTGGCGGCGTTCCAGCCACGGAATCACTCCCTCGTACTCGGCCCAGTAAGAGCGAACTCGGCCGTAGCGGTTGCGGTAGCGGACCATCACCGGCTCGTCCACGCCATACAACAAGAGGTGTCGCATCTTTTTGGGCAACTTCTTCCAGGGAGTCTGCAGGTCGATGTCGTACTCCTCGGCGACTGCCCGCAGCAGTGCGTCGAAGTAGCGCGACCTACCGGTTCCCCAGGGCTTTATGGCCCCCTCCGATAGCGAGAGCGAGGGGTCCGGCACTACCAGGTCGGGCTCGACCTCCAGGCGGACCCCCAGCCCAGAGCAAGCCGGGCAGGCCCCATACGGCGAGTTGAAGCTGAAGTTCCGGGGCGCCAGCTCGTCGACGTAAATGCCGCAGTCCTGGCAGGCCAGGTGGCGGCTGAAGGTAAGGGACCGGGGACGCTCCATGGCACCGGCAGGGTCTCCCACGACCCCCTCCGATTCGCCCACTATCTCCACGGTCGCAACCCCCCCAGCCAGCTCGAGCGCCGTCTCGAGGGAGTCCGCGACTCGCCTGCGGGCTTCCGGTTTGATCACGACCCTGTCCACGACGACCTCTATCGTGTGGGTCTTGTATCGGTCCAGACGAATCCCCGGTCCCAGCTCGACTACGTCGCCGTCCACCCTCGCACGAGCGTAGCCCTGCCTGGAGAGGTCTGCCAGCAGCGACTCGAACTCGCCCTTCCTGCCCCTGACAATCGGAGCGAGCACCATGGCCCTCGTCCCCTCGGGCAACCCCATGACCCTCTCGACTATCTCGGACGAGCTCTCCCGGCTGATCGGCTTGCCACACCGAGGGCAGTGGGGCTTCCCGATTCGGGCGAAGAGCAACCTCAGGTAGTCGTAGATCTCGGTGATGGTGCCCACCGTCGAGCGCGGATTGTGCGAGCGCGACTTCTGGTCGATGGATACCGCCGGGGAGAGGCCTTCGATGAAGTCAACATCGGGCTTGTCCATCTGTCCCAGGAACTGTCTGGCATAGGCGGAGAGCGACTCCACGTACCGGCGCTGCCCCTCGGCGTAGATGGTGTCAAAGGCGAGAGACGACTTGCCCGATCCAGAAATCCCTGTGAAGACGATGAGCGAATCCCTCGGCAACTCGAGGTCGACGTCTTTGAGGTTGTGCTCCCTGGCTCCCTTGATTACTATGCGGTCCGTCAACCCTGGCCTGCCTCCGTCGTCCCTCTACCCAAAGCATTACCTCTTGGTCGAACAGTGAAGGCTTCATATGTAGGCTGCAAGCCTGCCAAGCCTCGAACCTGGTCTTAGCGTGCCGGGCAGCAATGAAGCTGCCAACCGTCCGCCTGGGATAACTTTGACGGGTGGCCACCGGATCCCCCGTAGGCCTAAGGGAGGAAAGTCCCAGGCGGATCCAGGGAACAGACCCAGCAAACCCCTGGGACCAGACCCTGGAGGTCCTCTGGGCGGCCCCGGTGGACCGGAAGGGTACCCGACAAAGCGAGGAGGTAGGAGAGGTCGCACCTCGTAGGCGAGGGCTTGGGACCGCGCTGGCGGCAGCGGCGGGCCGGACCGTCAAGGCTGCCGTGCGCCTCGTCGACCCCGACCGGGGGAGCAATCTCCCCGGACGTGTCGCCCTGGCCATAGATCCCGAGGCCCTGCGGAACCTTTGCAGTGGCCTCGCCCGTCCGGTACTCCTGGTCTCCGGAACCAACGGAAAGACCACTACCACAGCCGTCGCCACCGAGATCCTCTCGGTGGTTGCGGGAAGGGTGACGACCAACAGGGCCGGAGCTAACCTGAAGCCTGGCCTGGTCTCGGCATTGCTCGAGGCTGGCCACGGGCCTGCTTGCTTCGAGGTCGACGAGGGTGCGCTTCCGGACGTCCTCTCCCAGTGCGACCCCGACATGGTCCTCCTCCTGAACCTCAGCAGGGACCAGCTCGACCGCTACGGCGAGATCGACACCGTGGCCTCCCGCTGGGTCGAGGCGTTACGGAAGAAAGGCCCCGACCTCACCGTGGTAGCCAACGCCGACGACCCCCGAGTCGCCCACGTGGCCCAGGAAGCGGCAGCATCCCAGGCCCCACCTCCCGGGCCGTCCCACACCTCCAGCCGCCACGCCTACCCGGCCACAGGTTCAGGAAAAGTCCGAGAGCCCGGGTGCCCGCCCCGAGTGGTGTTCTTCGGTATCGATGCCCTTCCCGTCGAAGAGACCCTACCGAGCCCCGCCCCCGACTCGCTCCCCTGCCCTGTCTGCCGCTCGGAGCTGTCGTACCTGACGGCCTTCTCGACCGGAGGCGGCCACTACGAGTGCTCGGAATGCGGCTTCGCGCGGCCCCAGCTGACCTACCGGGCAACTCAGTACGAGGCACTCGGGCTTGCAGGATCCCTCGTCTCGGTGGAGACCCCATCCGGAGGACTAAAGGCCAACTTCCCATTGCCGGGGCTGCACAATGTCTACAACGCGCTGGCAGCCACGGCAGCAGCGGTGGAGGCGGGCATCTCCCCCGATGCGGTCACCGACGCGCTGGGCCGGAGCAGAGCTGCCTACGGGCGCTGCGAGACCGTAGAGATCGACGGGAAGCGAGCCTTCCTCCTCCTCTCGAAGAACCCACAGAGCCTTACCCAGAACCTCCGCCTGATCCGCCAGGAGGGGGAAGCCTTCCTCGCATCCTCCACCCGGACATGGGACGAAAAGAAGTCTGCGTCAGACCGTCCCGTCGGCGGGGCCGCTGCAGGCGCTGGCGGCTTCGAGCAAGTTCTCCCGGTCGTCTTCGCCCTGAACGACCGGACCGCCGACGGACGAGACGTGTCGTGGATATGGGACGTAGATTTCGCCGGCAACTTGGTCCCTTCCTCCGGGAACGCCTCTCGTCCTCGCTTCGCCTTCGTCCTCTGCGGAGAGCGTGCGGAGTCTGCAGCCCTCCGCCTCGCGTACGACGGTTGGGACCGCGCCCTCCTGACGACTGTCCGGGACCCCTACCACGCCGTTTCGATGGCGACCGCCGAGGCGCCCGAGGGGTGGGCAGTTCCGGTCCTCGTCACCTACACGGCCATGAGGACTCTTCGGGGGGACCTCGTCCGGAGGGGGTTCGCCCCACCGATCGAAGGAGCGCCGCCATGACCGCCCAGGGGCTCTCTCGACCGCTGCAGGTGCTCCACCTGTTCCCCGAATCGATGGGGCTCTACGGTGACCGAGGGAACGCTCAGGCCCTGTCGTACCGATGCGAGGCACGGGGAATTCCTGTACAGGTGCGCCGGCTCGAATCCGTCGAAGGAATCTCCTTCTCGGATGTCGACGTGGTGTTGATCGGAGGCGGCGCCGACAAGGACCAGGAGCGGGTCGCCGCCAAGCTGGGAGCCCTCCGACAGACCGGATTCGTGGAGGCGGTGCGCGACGGCCTCGTGGTGCTCGCCGTCTGCGGCGGCTATCAGTTCCTCGGCGCCAGCTACACCACCGCCGATGGCGAAGTACTCAGAGGCCTGGGGGTCCTGCCGGTCGTCACCCTGAGTGGAAGGGGCGACCGCTTGATCGGAAACGTCGAGGTGGTCGTGGGGCCAGAGCTGGGCGGCAACGTCGTTGGCTTCGAGAACCACGGCGGGCGCACCTGGATTCTGGGGAGAGAGGCACGACCTCTGGGGTTCGTGCGACACGGTTACGGCAACAACGGGGTCGACGGTACCGAGGGGTGTCGTCTGGGGAACTGCTTCGGGACATACCTTCACGGCCCCGTCCTGCCGTCGAATCCGGCATTTGCCGATGCCCTGATCGCTGCGGCGCTGGAGCGTCGCCTGGGCCATCCGGTGTACCTTGCGCCCCTGGACGACACCCTCGAGGAAGCCGCCCGCGACCGGGCCCTCAGCCGCTGCCGTCGCCGCCCTGCCCTCGCAACCCGACTCGGCTGGGAATTCTGACTGCCCGGAGCCACCTCCTATTCCTCGGCACGCTCAGCCATCTGACCGGTTCGAAGCGCCGTCGGACTCCTCGCTCATCCCCTTCCGGAATTCGTCAACCATCCTCTCTCTCCCGGAACGGACGCCTCCCGCATCCGCTCCTTCTACAGCAGTCCCAGCCTCAGGAGCATCTTGTCCACCCTCTTCGCTCGGCGGGCGTCCCGCCACGACCCGCCTGTAGAGGTCCAAGGTGGCAAGCGCCGTCTTGTACCACGAGAAACCACGCGCGTACTCGATTCCCTCTGCCGAAGCCTTTCTTCTGGCCCTCTTCTCGAGGAACTTGAGCACCGCTTCCGCCGCCCCCTGGACATCTCCAGGCTCGACGTACGAGGCCCGCTCGCCCACCGCCTCTACCATCCCCTCGGACCGGGCTGCCACTACCGGGGTCCCGCAGGCCAGGGACTCCAGGGCGAAAAGCGGAAAGCCGTGGAAGGGCGAGAGAGTGAGGGTGGCGATGGCTCCCGTGTATAGCGACGGCAACTGCTCGCGGGGCACGTAACCCAGTCTCCTCGCCCCGGGGCGGCGCCCCCTAGAGGTCCCCACCATGACGAGCTCCACGCGCTCCTTCTTCCAGATCCGGTCGGCCACCGCCTCGAGTTCCATCAAGTGCTCGCCCATGACTGCATCGGCTACGCACAGGCAGTACGGACGGTGCAGCGAGTACCGGGAGACGACCTCCTCGACCTCCTCCTCGGGACGGGGAAAGAACCTGGTGTGGTCGACCCCCCCGGGGATCGCCACGAGCTTCGACCGGTCCACCCCGAAGTCCAAAGCCAGATGCTCGACCAAGTGTGCGGAGGTCGTCACTATGACTCTCGACGAGCAGACGTAGTCCCTCAGGCGCTCGGCCGTTGGCTCCGATTCCGAAACTGCCCGGTGGATCCCCAGGGTCTCCAGCCCGTGCACCGAGACGATACGCCGGTCGGGGTCCACGTCTAGGCCCTCCTCGGGGACCAGAGCGTGATAGAGGGTAGTGGAGTCCCGGAGGAAGAGGAGGTCGCCAGCTGCCCTCACCGTCCGCGTAAGCGCCTGGGCAAGCGGCCTGAACAGAGGAACCCTCGCCCTCGGGAGAGACCCGGAAGGCACGTGCCACCCCGGCAACACCTCGCCGGGATCCGCCAGCGCCAGTTGTCGGAGTTCGACGTCCTGCGGGGCGATGTCGCCCAGGGTCGATATAAGGTTGGAGTTGTAGATAGCGACCCCGTAGGGGCGCTGAGTCGGGCGCCCAGGGTCAAGGAAGATCCTGGCGGCCATGGTCTGGCCCTCCTTGGAAACTGGCCCCTTCGGGATGGGGGAGAAAGCTGGGAGATCGGGGCGCCCCGTGGCCGCGCTCTGCCCAGGGAGGAGATAGTCCGCAAGTGAGCACGACGCAGCTGGCCGCTGTCGTGACGGTACTGGCGGTCGCTTGCTTCGCCGTCTCCCTTACGGCGAGCAGGCGGCTGCTCGGCCCTCCGCCCACTCTCGCCAGGAGCCTGGGGGCCGTCATGCTCTGGACCGGGTTCTTCGGGTCCGTGCCGTACCTATTTTTCGTGGCGACCCACCACATGGTCAGAGGGACCGGACTCAACTGGTTCTCCTCGGCCGTGCTCGGCTCCCTCCCGATCTCGATGCTCCTATCCCCATTCGTCGGTCTGTACATGGTTCTCAAGCGCTTCTCACGCCACATCGCCGAAACGTCCCCGACCGACTCGCTGCGCGACGAACCCCTGGACTCCGGCGGCCCGTGAGGCTGCCTGGCCCGCACGAACCACTACAAGCTGCGACGACGGGAACGAGCGGAACGCCCCGACGACGTGCCGGTTCCTGTTCTGGCGACCCGGCCGAGGTCCAGCCCTCTCACCTCTCGCAACTCCTTCTTCAGTTCCTTGATCTCGTCGCGAATGCGCGCCGCTTCCTCGAAGCGCAGCTCAGAAGCGGCCTCCCGCATCTCCTCTTCCAGGGAGGAAAGTATCCGGTAGACCTCCGACTCCGGCATCTGGACGACCTCTTCCAGCCGAAGGCGACGCTCCTCCTGCTCGACACCCGCCGAGGCCTCCGGTCCTTTGACCATCTCGAGGATGTCTCGCACCCTCTTGCGGACCGTCTGGGGGTCGATCCCGTGAGCCTCGTTGTAAGCGATCTGCTTTTGGCGACGCCGGTTGGTCTCGCCCACCGCCCGCCGAATCGATCCCGTCATGCGGTCGGCGTACATGATCACCTTCCCCCTGACATTGCGGGCAGCCCGCCCTATCGTCTGGATGAGCGAGGTCTCCGAACGCAGAAAGCCTTCCTTGTCGGCGTCGAGGATCGCAACGAGGGACACCTCTGGAAGGTCCAGGCCCTCCCGCAGCAAGTTGATTCCCACTAGGACGTCGAAATGACCCAGGCGGAGGTCCCGCAAAATCTCCACCCTTTCGACCGTGTCGATGTCCGAGTGCATGTAGCGGACCCTGATGCCCAGTTCCAGCAGGAACTGTGTGAGGTCCTCGGCCATCTTCTTGGTAAGCGTCGTGACGAGCACTCGCTCCCCCTCGGCAGCCCGCTCCTTGACCCGCCCGACGAGGTCGTCGATCTGGCCCCTGGTGGGCCTTATCTCGACTTCCGGATCCACCAGCCCAGTAGGTCGGACGATCTGCTCGACCACACGCTCGGAGTGCTCCAGCTCCCAGGGCCCCGGTGTGGCCGACATGAAGATCACCTGGCCCACCTTGGAGATGAACTCGTCGAAGCGCAGCGGCCTGTTGTCAAGAGCGGAGGGAAGCCTGAACCCGTGTTCCACCAAGGTCTCCTTGCGCGACCTGTCCCCCTCGTACTGCCCGTGAAGCTGGGGTACGGTCACATGGGACTCGTCCACCACCACCAGAAAGTCTTCGGGAAAGTAGTCGAGCAGCGTGTAAGGCGGGCTCCCCGGCGGCCGCCCCTCCAGGTGCCGGCTGTAGTTTTCGATTCCTGCGCATGTCCCCGTCTCGGCGAGCATCTCCAGGTCGTGGTTCGTCCGCATCTTGAGGCGTTGGGCCTCCAGATACTTGCCCTGGCCCTCGAGTTCCGCCAGGCGCTCCGCCAGCTCCGCCCGTATGGACTCCAGCGCCGCCTGCAGACGGTCCTGGGGCGTGACGAAGTGAGTCGCGGGGAATACCTGGGCGTCGAATGGCTCGGAGACCACCTCGCCGCTCACCGGGTCGAGCCAGGCGAGCCTGTCCACGGTGTCCCCGAAGAGCTCCACCCTCAAGACGAGTTCCTCGTAGGCAGGCTGGACCTCTATCGTGTCTCCTCTCACCCGGAAACGTCCTCGCTCGAGCGAGGACGGCGTCCGGGCGTAGTGGATGTCGACCAGCCTCCTCACGATCTCTTCCTGGGAGACGGTCGCGCCGCGGGCCAGGTATAGCATCTGGGCGCCGTAGTCGGCCGGGGAGCCCAGACCGTAGATGCAAGAGACCGAGGCCACGACGATCGTGTCCCGCCGGTGGAGCACCGCCGAGGTGGCCGAGTGCCGCAGCCGGTCGATCTCGTCGTTCATGGTGGATTCCTTCTCAATGTACGTGTCGGTCTGGGGGATGTAGGCCTCGGGCTGGTAGTAGTCGTAGTACGAGACGAAGTACTCGACCCTGTTGTCGGGGAAGAACTCCCTGAACTCGGCGGTGAGCTGGGCAGCGAGGCTCTTGTTCGGAGCGATCACGAGGGTCGGACGCCCGCAGCGGGCGATCACATTGGCTATGGTGAACGACTTCCCCGAGCCGGTGATGCCGAGGAGGGTCTGGAACCTGCGTCCCTCGAGGACTCCCCGTGTCAGCTCCTCGATGGCCTCGGGCTGGTCGCCCGCCGGCTCGAAGGGGGCTTTCAGCTCGAAGTCCACCGCCTTCCCTGCGCTCCTGCGTCCAAGCCGAGGCTCACCCGATGCCCAGTACCTCCGGCAGCCGAGTGAGGGTGTCGATTCTGAGCCAGGGGATCTCCGGGTGACGGCCCCTCCTGTCTATGATCACGGGCGTCATTCCGAGCGAGGCCGCAGGTTCGGCGTCTGCCCTCGGGTCGTCGCCGACGTGGACAGCGGAACGTGCCTCGACCCCAGCCCGTTCGAGAGCCCGCAGGAACATCTCTCGGTCGGGTTTTTCCAGTCCCTCGCGGCCCGAGATCACCCGCACCTTCAGGTACCGGCCAATCCCCAGGTAGTCGAGGAGCTCGTCGAGCCACGGCTCCCAGTTCGAGATCACGCCGATGCCCAGGCCCGCGTCCGAGATCGCCTCGAGGGCCGGTTCGGCGTCCTCGAAAGCCCCGTAGCGGTCGAAGCTGGACAGCTCGTCGTAGATGTGCACGGCCAGTTCGGGAATGTGCGCCGATGGCGCCCCGGCCTTTTCGAGAAAGCGCGAGTAATAGCGTGTCCAGAACCGCCGGGACTTCTCCGGAGAGACCGAGAAGCAGCGGTCCTCGTCGACCGCGGCCAGGAAATCGAGGAACGACCTGAAGCACTCGTCCGCTACCCGATCCACGTCCTCTGCGAGAAGCCGGACCCCCGCTGCCTCGCATATTTCGGCAATTGCCCTTCCGAAGGTGGGCCGGGGAGATACCAGCGTCTCTCCAGCATCGAAGAAGACCCACTCGACCCTGTTCTCGCTTCGACCCTGTTCCACCTCGCCCTCACCCCTGCGCACGGCCGGAATCGGCGGCCTTGCGTCCCGACGTCGCCTTCGCAGCCTCGGCTCGCAGCTCTTCCCACAGGCGGTCGACCTGTGCCAGCAGCTCTTCGACCGTGCCCTCGTTCCAGATAACCACGTCCGCCTTCGCGATCTTCTCTTCCAGAGGGGCTTGCGACTCGATCCTCTTCCGCGCCTCCGCCTCGTCCATTTGACGCAATTCGGTCAGTCTCTTGAGCTGAGTTTCCGGACGGGCGGCCACGACAACCAGTTTGTCCAGGCCCGCCCGCCCGGTCTCGACGAGTAGGGCTGCGTCGAGCACGACGATCGCGTCGGTATCGCGCAGTTCCTGGAGCTGCCTGGCGATCTCGGCCCCGATCGCAGGGTGGGTGATGGCGTTGAGGTCGGAGAGGGCCCGTGGGTCCCCGAAAACCTCGTCGGCGAGCTTCTGGCGGTCCAGACTCCCGTCTCCTCTGATAATGTGCGACCCGAACCGCTCCACGAGGCGGTCGAGGACAGCAGAGCCAGGCTCGACGACCTGGCGCGCGACGACGTCGGCGTCGATAAGAACCGCCCCGAGTTCTGCCAGCCTCGAGGCGACGAGGCTCTTGCCCGATGCTATCCCTCCTGTCAGCCCGACCAGGTACATGCAGTTCTTGCCTTTCAGTGCTGCCTCGTCGGCGGAATTCTACGGTGTGGGTCCGACAGGCCGCCCTGACCGAGGCCGACCCCACGCCCCCATAGCCGCCGGGCGCGGCATGTAACGTCCCCATTGCAGCATGCTCTTCGAGCGTATAGGCTCCGAGAGGTTCCTCCGTCCTGAGGCCCGCGGGCGCAGGACAGGTCCCCGGCCTGGCTTTTCGGCCAGGTGCCCTGGGCCCGACCCCATCGCAGCTTCGCTGCCCGGCAGGAGGTCCGGATGAGCAACACAGACACGACCCCCGTCGAATCTTCCATCCCCTCGCCTGACTCCGGCTCGGTCACGGGCGCCGAGCTGCTCGTGGAGTGCCTGCGCGCTGAAGGAGTCCGGATTCTCTTCGGTCTGGCGGACATAGGTTTCGGACCGATCTTGAAGGCAGCGGAGGCTGCGGGCATGAAAGTGGTCTCTGGACGGCACGAAGCCGCCCAGGTCCACATGGCCGACGCCTTGGCGCGGGCGACGACCGAACCTGCTGCCACGATCGGAGCTACCGGGCCCGGCGCAGCCAACATGCTGTCGGGAGTCCTCAACGCCTATGCAGAGGGTATCCCTCTGCTCGTTATCGCCACCCAGCGAAACGACCGGGCAACGAGATCCGTGAGGCGAGGGCGGTTCCAGTTCACACCGCAGCTTCACGTCTTCGCTCAGACGACCAAGTTCGCCGGCGCCATCCCTGATGCCCGGCGCATTCCGGAGTACGTACGAGAGGCCTTCCGCCACATGTACACGGGCCGACCGGGACCTGTTTATCTCGAGATCGGCGACGACGTCGTCCGTGAGTCAACCGACACCAGGGTTGCGCAGATCTGGGGCCCGTCGCAGTCCCGCCCCTCCCCACCGACTCCGGACACCAAGACGCTGGGGCGCGTGGTCGACGAGCTGACCGCTGCGTCGTTTCCGCTCATCGTTGCCGGTCAGGGCGTGCGCTGGTCCGGCGCCTCCAGAGAGCTACTGGAGCTCGTCGAGATCTCAGGCGCAATTGCGACAACTACGGTCGGCGCCAGAGGCGTGGTGCCAGAAGACCACCCCCAGGTTGTCATGATGGCCTCCCCGGGTGGCGCCAATGCTGCCCGCCACGCGGACCTCGTGGTGGCAATCGGGACCTCGGTGGGCGAGATGATGGGCTACGGACGACCGCCCAGGTGGGGAGAGTACGGCCGCCAGAAGTGGATCCAGATCGACGTGGATCCCTTGCAAATCGGGGTCAATCGCCCCGTCGACATCGGAATCGTGTCGGACGCGAGGAGCGCTCTCGCCGCTCTCTGCGAGGCCTTACGGGGCAGAGGTCGCGGAGGGGAACCCGTGGCGCCCCCTCCCCCTGCCAGAGAGTGCGTCGACCTCTGTCGCTCCGCACGGAGGATGCTGCGGGAGGGTTTCGGCAACGGCGACGCCTTCCCGATCCACCCGGCACGCCTCGCCCGAGAGGTCGCGACCGCTATGGGCGGCGACTCGATCGCATGCCTCGACGGAGGGTGTACGGCGATGTGGGCTCACATGTTCCACACGTTCTCACGCTCCGACTCCCTCCTGTGGACCAGTCACTTCGGACACCTCGGCACCGGCCTGCCGTACGCACTGGGCGCCAAGGCGGCGTTCCCCGACCGCCTCGTCTACCTGGTAACCGGGGACGGGTCTTTCGGTTTCAATCTGCAAGAGCTCGAGACGGCAGCCCGCCACGGGCTCGCCGTCGTGGTGGTAGTCGCCTGCGACTACAAGTGGGGGATGGAGGTGCTGGGCCAGCGACTCGAACTGGGCCGGACCATCGGGACGGACCACCTGTCGGTGCGCTACGACGACGTCGCAAGAGCCCTCGGGTGGGAAGCGGAACTCGTGTCAGAACCCGACGAGATCGCCCCCGCACTCGAGCGAGCCCGCAATGCTGTCACGGCTCCGAATCCCAGGCCGTACCTGTTGCAGGTGGAGGTCGACCCCGAGGCCAACGCCAATCCACCCGGACTGATGGAGTTCGCCCGCATGTACGCCGCCCAGGAAGGCTGAGCGCGCCAGCGAGACTGAACCCCCCTCTGTCCCCCGGAGAAATTCCTGGACGAGTCTTGCTGATGCAGGAAGCCCCAGGAGACGGCGTCAGCCGGAGCCGATGATACGCCCGACCGCGCCGATGTATGCGGCCAGCCTGTCCTGGGGCATGCCGTATGCCGGAGGGACCGGCGTTACCGAATCAGCGAAGGCGAAGTAGCGCTCGAGAGCCGCACGTACCTCGTCCTCTTCTCCCACCAATACCAGCTCCCTGACCATCTCGTCGGGAACTTCCTCCACAACCGAGAGATAGGCACCTCGCTGGATCCCCTCCTGCAGCTTGCGGGCCACCTCGCCGAAGCCGTGGGCCTCGAAGTACGGCTCGTACTGCTTCATCCCTCCGTAGAAGGCGAGGGTCGGCCTGCAGTCGTCGAGCGCCTGGCGGACGTCGCGGGTCGGAGCCACCCAAACCCACGCGTTGACGTGGAAGTTCTCCCGCCCGCGACCCGCCTGGGCAAGGGCCGCATCGAGGTTCGGGACTACCTCCTCCTCTAGCCACCTATATGACCAGAGAGGATGACCGATCAGCCCGTCGCCAACCTCGGCTGCCAGCCGGACCAGCGGAAGGCGCAGCGCCCCAATCCAGATGGGAATCCGTTCACGGAACGGAGGCTGTGTCGGTTGCAGCTCCGACCAGTCGAACCGGTAGTAGGTTCCCTCGTATCGTCCCAGCTCACCCCGGTGGGCACCGGCGACCACCAGCCTCACGACTTCGACAACCTCGCGCAGATGAGCAAGGGGCTTTCCGTATGCGCTTGCGAAAAACCCTTCGCTCCAGGAGCGGATCGAGGGGCCCAACCCGAGGACAAACCTCCCACCGGACATCCGGTCAAGGTCGATTGCAGCCATGGCCGTTTCGAATGGACTCCGGACGAAGGCAAGCGCCACTCCAGTCGCAAGACGGAGGCGGCTCGTCGACGAGGCAACTGCCGCCAGGGGTGCAAAGCCGGGGCCGTAAACCTGGGGGGCGAAGACCCCTTCGACACCCTGAGACTCCAGCTGGCGCCCGAGTGCCGCCAGGACTGCTGCGGGGAGCTGGGGGGACACCACCCCCCAGAAGCGTTTTCTCTCGGGAGTCATCTACCGGAAAAGTGCTGCCTCAAGGCCGACGGAGCAGAACGCCACAAGGATAGACCGGTTCTTCAGGTCCAGGTCCAGCGGGCAGCCCCTTGCGCCGGACGACAAAGCTCGGGCAGCATTTCGCGAAAGCAGGGCACGGATCAGCGGCCACCCCGGCTGTGCTGTCAGTCCGAGAGCCCGGCCTCCTCGCCGATCTCCGCTGCTATGGCCTCGACGACCTCGGCAGGAGATTCCTCAGACTCGAGTGGAACGGCGCTGATCTCGACGGCGCTTTCCGGGAGCCCGGCACTCGAAGCGGTATCGGGGCTCTCTTCGGCCTCGCCCGCCGCACCTCCTTCATCCCCGCCTGCTTCTTGAGACCCCTCGTCGGTCGAGGCGTCTTCGGCTGCTGCTGACTCTTCCTCCTCGAGCGCCTTCTTGATCGAGAGGCTGACCCGCCTCCTCGCGAGGTCGATGTCGACCACCTTCACCCTGACGATCTGACCCACGGACACCACCTGCTGAGGCTGTTGCACGTGGTAGTGGGCCATCTCCGAGATATGGACGAGCCCCTCGATTCCGTCGGCAACCTCCACGAAGGCCCCGTAGGGGACTATCTTCGTGACCCGACCTTCGACGATGGAACCGACCTCGTGCTCGCGTGCGAAGACCTCCCAGGGGTCTTCCTGGCAAGCCTTCATCGAGAGGCTGATCTTCTGGGACTCCTTGTTGACCTCGAGGACCTCTACCTCGACCTCGTCGCCAACCTTGACTACCTCGGACGGGTTGTCGACGTGTCGCCAGGACAACTCCGAGATGTGGATCAGGCCGTCCATGCCTCCCAGGTCAACGAATGCCCCGAAGGGTACTACGGAGCTTACGACGCCCTTGCGCCGCTCGCCCGGCTGGAGCGTCTCGAGGAATGCACTCCTCTGCTCGCGCTGGTTTTCCTCGAGGTACGCCTTCCGGGAGAGCACCACGTTGTTACGGTTCCGGTCGAGCTCGATGATCTTGCACTCGAGGATCTCGCCGAGGTATGCGTTGAGGTCCTTCACCTTCCGCAAGTCGACGAGACTCGCCGGCAGGAAGCCCCGCAACCCTATGTCGAGGATCAACCCGCCCTTGACCACCTCGATTACCGGGCCTGCCACCACGCCCGTCTCGTCACGGATCCTCTCGATGTCCACCCACGCCTTCTCGTACTGGGCCCGCTTCTTCGACAGGATCAGCCGGCCCTCCTCGTCTTCCATCTGGAGGACCAGGGCCTCGATGACGTCTCCCTCCTTGACGATCTCGCGTGGGTCGACGTCCTGGCGTATAGACAGCTCCCGGGCCGGAATCACCCCTTCGGACTTGTAGCCGATGTCGACGAGTACCTCATCCCGAGTGACCTTTACAACGGTGCCGCTTACGATGTCGCCTACATTGAATCTGGGAAGGCTGGCCTCGTAGGCCTCGTCGAGCTCCTCGCCGCTCAGGTCTCGCTCCACCACAGGAAAGGCGGACGCGCCTCCCCCTGCCGCTATCGTTCCCGTGGACGAAGCCGCCCCAGCGGGATTTGCCTCGCTCTCAGCCACGCCGGTACCACCTTCTAATGCCTCGATTACCTCTTGCATCACCTCGGTCCGTCACGGTGCCGCTTGGGATTTCGCCATCCGGCCAGGACGCGGCGGCGTCAGTCGGGATTCGGTCGAAACCGAGCCGAAACGGCGAGACGACACCGGAAGAAGGACAATAAAGGGTAGCACCTACCCGTTCGACTTCTCGATCCAATAGAGGTTCGGGCGTATTGTCCCTCTTGAGCCGCAGACCCAGCCCTGCAGCCACGATCGGGATCTCAGGAGCGAAATTAGGGCTCCGGCCTCTGCCGGAAGCCTAAGCTCCTCCCCAGAGGCGAGCTCCGGACTTCGCCTCGTCCCAGTCCCTGCCGACTCCAAGCTCGACTTCGAGAGGGACGGCCAGCTCGGCGGCACCGGTCATGGCCTCGGCCAGTGCAGAAGCTGCCTCCTCCACCTCGTCCTCGGGCGCCTCGACGATCAGCTCGTCATGGACCTGCAGGATCTGACGAGCTCTCATCTTGCTGGAACGGAGCCTCTCCTCGAGGTGGACCATGGCCCGCTTGATGATGTCTGCAGCGGTCCCCTGGATCGGCGCGTTCATTGCCATGCGCTCCCCCATCCGCCTCACCTGGTACGTCTCGCTCTGCAGCTGAGGTATGTACCTCCGGCGTCCGAAGAGCGTCTCGGTGTAGCCACGCTTTTTCGCCTGGGCCACCACCTCGTCCATGTAGCGCTTGACCCCCGGAAAGGACTCGAAGTACCTCTCGATGATCCTCTGAGCCTCCTCGTTCTCAATTCCCAGGCGCTGAGCGAGGCCGTAGGTCTCCAGGCCGTAAGACAGGCCGTAGTTGACCATCTTGGCGGCCCGCCGCATCTCCTCGGTCACCTCGTCCACTGCGACCCCGAACACGTGTGACGCGGTCTCCGCGTGCACGTCGTGTGCCTCCCGAAGCGCCTTTCGAAGCCCCTCGTCCCCGCTGATGTGGGCCATGACACGGAGTTCGATCTGGCTGTAGTCGGCCGTTATAAGCTTCCAGCCGTCCTCGGAGACGAAAGCCTTTCTGATCTGTCGACCCAGAGTGGTCCTGATGGGGACGTTCTGGACGTTGGGGTTCTCGGAACTGATCCTTCCGGTGGCTGCAGCGGTCTGGTTGTAATGGGGATGCAGCCTTCCGTCGGGGAAGACAAGGCCGGCCAGCCCGTCGACGGTGGTCCTCAGCTTTTCCAGCTCCCGGAAGGCAAGGATCTGCTCGATTATGGGGTGCTCGTCACGCAGCGCCTCGAGGGAGGCCGCGTCGGTCGAATAGCCTGTCTTGGTGGACTTGACCGGCTGCAGCCCGAGCTTGTCGAAGAGGACCCTGGCCAGTTGCTGGGTCGAGCGGACGTTGACGTCCTCGCCGGCAAGGCGCTTGATCTCGGCCTCGTGACGCCGGGCGTCGAATCCGAAGGACTCCGAAAGCTCTTTCAGGTAGGCGGTGTCGACCCTGATGCCGACCGCCTCCATGGAGGCAAGTACCGATACCAGGGGTCGCTCCACTTCCTCGTAAAGAGCGAGCATTCCCGCCTCTTCTAGCTTCTTGCGAAGCACCGGCACGACCCTCGCAACGGCTCTGGCTTCCCTGGCCAGCTGCCCGGCGTCCGCCTCGACTAGCAGCGCCTGCTGCCGCTCGCCGAGAGCGATGCCTGCGTGCTCCTCGACGACTTGCTGGAGGCTGGGATCGGTGACCACTCCCGGGTTGAGGAGGTAGGCGGCGACCGCCGTGTCGGTGCCCACACCGGCAAGGCCTGCATGTCCCAACGACCTGGCGAGCCTCACCAGATCGTGGCCGTCCTTTGTCACGTTCTCCGACGCCAGCAGGGAAAGCGCTGCCTGGTAGCCGCCGCCGTGCCTGGCGGCGCCCTTCTGCAGGCGTGTCTTGCCACGCCCAGACTCTGACCCTCGCTCCCACGGCTCGAGTACCGGCCCGACCTCTCCGACCACGCACGAGCCGTCGAGGAGCACCCCGAGAAGCGCCTTGCGCTCTGGGGCCCCCTTCCGGCCCGGCGTGGGTCCCTCCCGGGCCGCCACCACACAGCTCCCCCCTTTCCGAAGCAGGGCCTCAAGGTATGCGGCAAGCTCGCCTCCTTCCAGCTCCTCGACTTCTCCCTCGAGGGACGCGTCGGACCCGGCCTCGGAATCCCCCCTGCCGAAAACCGCCCTGGCCCGGGCAAGGAGGGTCCGAAACTCCAGGGCCGAGAAGAGTTCCTCGACCTTCTTGAAGTCGGGCGAGGGCGGCCCCAGATCGTCCAACCGGAGCGAGACGGGGGCGTCCGCCCTGAGCCTCATGAGCTCCCGATTGCGCTCCAGTACCTCTCTGTTTTCCTCGAAGGACTTCCGCAGCTTGGGGGTGAGCTCTTCGAGGTGTTCGTATATGCCGTCGATCGATCCGTACTTCTGGAGGAGCTTTGCCGCCGTCTTCTCACCCACCCCGGGGATCCCCGGAATGTTGTCCGACGGATCGCCGCGCATGGCCGCATAGTCCACGTACTGCGACGGTTCCACGCCATACCTCTCGCGGACGCCGCCCTCGTCGAAGGTGACGACGTCGGTTATCCCGCGCCGGTTGTAGACGACCTTCACGTCCGGATCCCTCACCAGTTGTATGGAGTCGCGATCGCCCGTGACTATGAAGACCTCCTCTCCTTCTACTGCCGCCTTCTCTGCCAGCGTCGCGATCACGTCGTCGGCTTCGTACCCCTCAACCTGCACCTGCGGTAGACCCAGACTCTCGATTACCTCCCTGATCAGTGGTTCCTGGGCCCTGAACTGCTCGGGGGTCTCGGCCCTCTGAGCCTTGTACTCGGGGAACTCTTCTTCTCGGAATGTCTTGCCGGGAGGATCGAAGACGACGATCAGCTTGTCGGGCCGGTACTCGGACGCCGCCTTGAGCAGCATCGACAGGAATCCGAAGACTGCATTGGTCGGCTGCCCCGAGGAGGTCTGCATGTCGGGGGGAAGGGCGTAGAAGGCCCGAAAGGCGATCGAGTGGCCGTCGACGAGCATGGTGCGAGCCATGTCACGCATTCTAGACCCTTGCTTCCCCAGGGCCGCCTCAGCCCACCCCTGCAAGTCCCGTCAGCTCGTAGACCGCCGACCGGGAGCCCTCCCAGACCATGGTCGGCTCGACGCCCGCGGGGGGCCTCACACCGAAAGACTCGACCGTCGAAAGGGGATCCTCCCCCTTGTCGTTGACGAATACGAGAAACCGGTCGGCCTGCCGGGGCTTGAAGTAATCCGAGCCGAGGCCCTCCCGCTCGAAGTAGTAGATCAGCGGTGCATCGGCCGGCACCCTGGCGACCACCGACACGCCCGGCCCCAGCCTCTCGGCCATCGCTCTGGTCGCCTCCCTGGCTTCGGGCGCGTATCCGGTATCTGTCGACTCTGCGATCGAGCCGGACCTAAGCGCCCCGAGTGGAACCGCGACAGCAACGAGGACGGCCGCGACCCCAACGGCGAGAGGAGCATATCGGCGTGTGGGTGCGGCTTCTGTCGAAGGAAGAAGCCTTCCAATCGCGTCGAGACCGGCTGCGGCTGTAACCAGCACGAGGGGAACCAGTAAGATCCACACCCTGATATACGGCCACTGCCTCTGGACGACGGTGACGGCCAGAGCAGCCGGAAGCCCCAGCGCAGGTACGGCCGCAGGGCTCTTGCGATCCCTGAGCACGAGGGCCACTCCTGCCACCGCCAAGAGGACGACCACGAGAGCCACCGAAGCGGGTACCGAGCGAAAGACGAACCCGGCAATGGCAGCGAGATTCGGACCCCAGTCGGCCAGGTAGGAGCCGACGGCCCTCGGCCTTATGTCTTCCCGTGCCAGGACCGCACCGAATCCCCCCACCAGCAGAGGGAAGGCGTACAGGAAGGCCAGTATGCCTGAGGATGCAAGACCGCACCTCAGGGCCGTCCCAATGCTCATGCCGTCTCCCCGGCGCCTGCCTCTACTCCAGAGCGAGAGCAGCAGCCACGACCAGACGAGTACCGTCGCGTAGATCGCAGCCGGTGTCGTGTAGAGGAGGGCGACTGTGGCCGCCACGAGGCCGATTCGGTAGAGGAGCCGGTCGTCGTCCACCGCCAGTGCTGCGAGAAGGACGGCCAAGGTAAAGAAGAACGCCACCGCCGTGTACCCTCGACCGTTCACGGAGTACTCGATGAGCACGGGCCAACCTGCAGCCGCGGCTGCGACGAGGCAAGAGGCTCCCGCCCCGGCGAACATGCGGGCCGCCAGGTAGACGGCCGGAGGAAGCAGGGAGCCGAAGACGAGAGCCGGCAACCTCACCGTCCACTCGTGGTTTCCCAGCGCCTTCGTCGATAGGTGTATCAGGAGCGTGTTCAAGAGGTGGTTGTTCGGCGACTCGTATGCCGAGAGAGAGACCGAGAGGGGATGGCGCCCGTAGAAGTTGTACGTGTACGCCTCGTCGTAGCGCATTGGCTGGCCGACATAACGGAGCCTGAGCCACAGCCCCACGGCTGTCACCGCGGCCAGGGCCAGAAGGATGGGCGCGGGGTCTCCTCCGTGAGTGCCCTCGAACCGCTGGACTACCGCAGCGAGGTCATTCCGCAGCCGCTCGCCCAGCTGGGCGATCCACCGGTCGACGCGCCTCCCTCCCAGGACCAGTACGGCGGCACCGGCGATGCACGCGATGATCGCAAGAGCCAGCCAGATCCGCATGCGTACGGCATAGGAAGGCAACACGCGGTAGGGAGCCTGCTTGAAGGCGAGAGCGAGCCAGAGCGAGGTACCGGCGAGGACCGTCGCGACAACCACTGCGGGGATACGGCTCAAACGAGTCGGCCTGCGCGACCTGCGGACCGGGCTTCGCTTCCCCCCTTTCTTACCGCCCGGAGCAGGCCGGCCTGCCTTCACGTTCTTTGGAGAGGCTCGACCCTTTCGTCTTCTGGATGAGGACAATCCCGCAGCCTTTCTAGCTTGGGGGTTGGTCCGAACTCGGCGCCGGTGCCCACCCGGGCGGCGGTCGGCAAAAGTCCTTGGACGGCGCCCCCAAATCGCCTAGCATTCACAGCGAAAGACAGAGCTGGGCAACGACGCCTGAGCCGGACGGCTCGGGCGTTTTTTGTTGCACGAGGATAGCCTGAGGCAATGCGAGAAGACGCTTTCGACGCCAGCCGCTACAGGGAGGAGGCTCCGTTCCGCATTCTTGGCGGATGCGGGCTTTCCGGCTACATCGACCGCTCGGGAACCCGCTCCTCTGGAGAGGAGATCATGCGGTCGATGGCCTGCATGGACGACCGGAGCAACGGACTCGGCGGCGGCTTTGCCGTCTACGGCCTCTTTCCCGACTTCCCGGACCACTTCGCCTTTCAGTTGATGTACTCCTCGGACGGCGGCAGGGAGGCTGCCGAGGCGCTGCTGCTCTCCCGCTTCGATGCAGACCTTGTGGAGGAGATCCCCACCAGGCCGGTGCCTGCCATCACCGACGCCCCCATGCTCTACCGCTATTTCCTGAAGCCCTCGGACCAGGCCCTCGAAGCCTTCGGGCTCTCCCCGGAGGACCTGGTGATGAAGACCGTGATGACCATCAACCACGACGTCGACGGCGCGTACGTGATCTCATCGGGGCGCAACATGGCCGGATTCAAGGCGGTGGGCTTCCCGGGCGACGTGGCCCGCTTCTACAGGCTCGACGAGTACGAGGCCTCGATCTGGATCGGCCACGGCAGGTTTCCCACCAACACCCCTGGATGGTGGGGCGGGGCCCATCCCTTCTGCCTCCTGGAATTCTCCATCGTGCACAACGGCGAGATATCGAGCTACGGCATCAACAAGAGGTATCTGGAGATGCACGGCTACTACTGCGCCCTCGGTACCGACACCGAGGTGCTCGCCTACATCTTCGACCTGTTGGTCCGAAGACACGGGTTGCCCATCGAGCTGGCTTGCAAGGTGGTAGCGCCTCCGTTCTGGACCGACCTCGCCGACATGGATCCCGAGGAAGCAGAGCTGATAAAGACCCTCAGGCGTGTGTACGGTTCGGCAGCGGCAAACGGTCCCTTTGCGATTCTGGTCGGCTTCGGCGATGGGATGCTGGCCCTCAACGACCGGATCAAGCTGCGTCCGCTAGTCGCTGCCGAAGACGGCGACCGCATCTACGTGGCAAGCGAGGAGGCCGCCATAAGGACGATCTGTCCTGAGCCAGAGAGGGTCTGGCGGCCCGAAGCCGGCGAGCCGGTGATCGCACGGTACTACGAGCGCTCGCAGGTCGGAGGTTCGGAGGTCGAGGCCGCATGAGTACTCCAAGCTCTCCTCTCGGCTCCGGATTGCCGGGGCCGGCCAGCAAGGTGCCCTTCGTGGGCATAGACCCCGAGTACGTCGAGGAGCAGGTCAAGTGCCAGGCCGCCTGCCCGGCGCACACGGACGCCAGGCGGTACATCTGGCTCATCGCAGAAGGTCGCTTCGACGAGGCGTACGCTCTCAACAAGATCTACAACGTATTCCCCGCCGTCCTGGGGCGAGTGTGCACGCGCCCCTGTGAGGACGCCTGCAGGCGTGCCGACGACGACGATCCCGTCTCGATAAGAGCACTCAAGCGCGCCGCCGCAGACTTCCGGTCGGAGCGGTGGCGGCACATGATGCCCAACAGGCAGCCCTCCAACGGCATGAGCGTCGCGATAGTCGGCTCGGGACCCGCCGGACTGGGAGCGGCACAGGACCTGGCCCTGCTCGGCTACGAGGTCATCGTCTACGAATCGATGTCGGTCCCTGGCGGGATGCTGGTTGCGGGAATCCCTGCCTACAGGCTCCCCCGCGAGGTCGTCGAGGAGGAAATTCGGGATCTCTACGACTACGGGGTCGAGATCCGCTGCGGTGTGAAGGTAGGGACCGACATCCAGGTAAGCGAGCTCCTCCAGAGACACAACGCGGTGCTGCTCGCTGCAGGGTGTCAGAAGCCGGTGCGCCTGCAGATCCCGGGAGAGGACCTACAGGGCGTCTTCCCTGGTCTGTGGTTCATGGAAAAGGTCAACCTCGGCGACAGTGCGCCCGAAGAGGCCAGGGCCCATGGGGGCTCGCTAGACCTCGCCGGCAAGCGTGTCACCGTAATCGGGGGAGGTTTCACCGCTGTCGACTGCGTGCGCTCGGCCGTGCGGCTGGGCGCTTCCGAGGTGAAGATGGTCTACCGGAGAGGCATGGACGAGATGCCCTCCAGCCCCGAAGAGATCCACGAGGCACAGCAGGAGGGAGTGGAACTGATTCTTCTCGCCTCCCCCGTAGAGGTGCTCGGCGACTCTTCTGGCCGAGTGAGGGCGCTGCGGTGCATACGCAACCGCCTGGGGGCGCCGGACGCCTCCGGCAGGCGGCGCCCCGAGGCGATCGAGGGATCTGAGTTCGACATCGAGACCGACGTGGTTATCGCCGCGGTGAGCCAAGAGCCCGACCTCTCCTGGATAGACGTACCCGTCGAGGTGACTCGCTGGGGCACACTCCGCATCGACCAGCAGACCGGCAGCACCTCATACCCAGGACTGTTCGCGGCAGGAGACATCGCCCTCGGGGCAGCCAACGTCATCGAGGCCGTGGCGGACGCCCACAAGGCAGCCGAAGGGATCCACCGATATCTGGGCGGCGCCGACTCGCCGGCCAAGTGGCTCGAGGCAAAGTCGCTCCCCGGCTACACCAGGGACATGGTCGACTACGAGACGCCCCGCGAGGACCAGCCCGTGATCGCCCTGGCAGACCGGAGTTCCTTCGAGGCAGAGGTGGAGCTCGGGTATTCCAAGGAGACCGCCATTTCCCAGGCCCGCCGGTGCTACTTCTGCCACATACAGGTCAGCCAGACCGAGAACCCGTGCGTGCTGTGTGGGGCCTGTGTGGAGGTCTGCCCCAAGGACACCATCGACCTTGTGAGGCCCGACGGAACGATCGTGAGGCCGGACGAGTTGATGACCCCGCGGGCCGGGCAGCCGGGCGACAAGCAGCTTCCCGCCATCGCTCCTGCCGAGCGGGCCTCGATCGTAATCGACGACGACGGCTGCATACGCTGCGGGCTTTGTGCTGCCTACTGCCCCACCAAGACGCTGGTGCTCAAGGAGTACATAGTCCGACCCCAGCCCGACCTGGAGGTGAAGGTACTGTGACGGTAGGGGTCCCGACCCAGGATCGATCGACCGCGATCCCTCAGACCGCGACCTGGAGGTGAAAATCCTGTGATGGTACGTATCGTCCGCACACGAGACATTCGGCGCCCCGCCCCGAGGGACGCATCGGATGAGGCAAAGGCGGTGATGCGATGGCAATAGACCTCTCCAAGCCACGCCGGGTTCTCGCCGTCGGGCGCAAGCCCGAGGCCAAGCTCCCGCCCGAGTTCAAGGTCGTCATCGACGAGAACCTCTGCACCAAGTGCGGCGACTGCGTCGTGGAGTGCGGGTGGGACGTCTTCGACTTCACCTTCGACGACGGACCCATCCCAGACCACCACAAGTGCACCGCCTGCCAGCGCTGCGTGATCTACTGCCCGCCCCAGGCGATCACAATCAAGCGCAACGAGACGACCTACAAGGAGAACGCCCACTGGACGGACTTCTACCGTGACAACGTCTGGAAGCAGGCGGCGACCGGCGGCGTGCTGCTGGGGGCCATGGGAGCCGACAAGCCCCTGCCAGTCATCTTCGACCACCTGGTGCTGGATGCCTGCCAGGTGACGAACCCTTCCATCGACCCCCTGCGGGAGCCGATGGAACTTAGGACCTTCATCGGCCGCCACCCGGACATGGTGGAGGTGGAGAAGCGCGAAGACGGGCACTGGAGGCTGAAAGGCCGCACCGAGGAGCCTCTCGTCATGGAGATCCCGGTAATGTTCGCGGCAATGTCCTTTGGGGCGCTGTCCCTCAACGTCCACAAGTCGTTGGCCATGGCCGCACGCGAGCACGGGACCTACATGAACACCGGCGAGGGTGGCCTGCACCCGGACCTTTACCCCCTACAGGACGCGATCGTCGTCCAGGTGGCGTCGGGGCGGATGGGGATCGACCCCAACTACCTGAACAAGGGAGTCGCCGCCGAGATCAAGATCGGACAGGGCGCAAAGCCGGGCATCGGCGGCCACCTTCCTGGCGAGAAAGTCGACGAGAACGTCTCCAAGACCCGAGGGATTCCGGTGGGGGCGGACGCTATCTCCCCCGCTCCCCACCACGACATCTACTCGATCGAGGACCTGCGCCAGCTGATCTACGCGATCAAGGAGGCGACCGGCTACAAGCCGGTGGGCGTCAAGATAGCCGCAGTCCACAACGTCGCCGCCATCGCCTCGGGCATCGTGAGAGCGGGTGCGGACTGGGTCTTCATCGACGGCTACCGTGGCGGGACCGGAGCCGCACCGACGATGATCAGGGACCACATCGGCCTTCCAATCGAGATCGCCATCGCGGTCGTCGACGACAGGCTCCGCCAGGAAGGCATCCGGCACATGGCCTCCATCATCGCCGGCGGCACGATTCGCTCCTCGGCGGACGCAGTCAAGGCCATAGCACTCGGGGCCGACGCGGTGGGGATCGGCACGGCAGCGCTTCTCGCCGTGGGATGCACGCTCTGCCAGAAGTGCTACACGGGCAAGTGCTCCTGGGGGATCACGACGCAGATTCCGTATCTGGTCGACCGGATACCGCCCGACTGGGGAGCGGAGCGGATCTCGAACCTCTTGCGAGGGTGGACCAGGGAGATAAAGGAGTTCATGGGCGCTCTCGGCATCAACTCGATCGAGTCGCTAAGAGGGAACCGGGAGCGCCTGCGTGCGGTCGGACTCGACGAGCAGACGACCGAGATCCTGGGTGTGAAGCCTGCGGGGAGGTAGGCCTTGGTTGTACTGGACGAGACCGCCTCGGCGGCACCTACCGTCATAGACGCCTCGGGACTGCATTACAGGGAGCTCAACGAGCAGATACGTAAGGCCGCCTCGGAGGGCGCCACCCACATCGTCGTGCACAACGTCTGTGGGCAGCGCTACATCTGCGGCGGCCTCGTCGACCCCACGCTCACCGTCGGGCTTTACGGCGTTCCCGGCAACGACCTCGGGGTGTTCATGGACGGGCCGACCATCGTCTGTCACGACGACGCCCAGGACGGGGCGGCCAACACGATGAACTCGGGCCTGATAGTCATCGAGAAGGACGCAGGCGACGTTCTGGGATACGGCATGAGAGGCGGCCGTCTATTCGTGAGAGGTAGCGTGGGATACCGCGTCGGGATCCACATGAAGGAGTTCCAGGACAAGAAGCCTGCGATCGTGATCGGCGGGAAGGCAGGCAACTTCCTCGGCGAGTACATGGCCGGTGGGATCATCTGCGTCCTCGGTCTGGACGTGCCTCCCGACCAGCCTGTGGTGGGCAACTACTGCGGCACCGGCATGCACGGGGGCGTTATGTACCTGCGCCAGCCGGTGGACGAGCGGAAGGTGGGAAAGGAGGTCGGTTTCGCCGACCTCAGCGAGGAAGACGTCGTGCGCATGGGCGAGCTGGTCAGAAGCTTTTGCTCCTACCTGTCACTGGACGCCGGGCCGATTCTTGAAGCGGTGGAGGCCGGCGAGTTCATCAAGCTGTACCCCTACTCCAAGCGCCCCTACGGCAACCTGTATTCGTACTGAGCACAACGAAGTGGATTGCTGCTAGGTCTCGGCAGCAAAGCCATAAACTTCGAGGTAGCCGAGGGGCACCTACTGCCGCCTGCTACCCCATACCGGTGACCGTGTGGCGACGCTTCTTGATCGGCGCCAGCCGAGCCTGGTCGGGGCGACTCTCGCCGGAACGGTCCTGGGGCGTGTGGCGACGCTTCTTGATCGGCGCCAGCCGAGCCGGTAATACCCAAAGAAGAGAAAGGTCACCGGCCTTGGACGATTCGGCAAATACCGGTTCCGGAACCGAGGAAACCCCGCACTTTCCCAACAGCTCGTCGGAGCCTTACCCGACCACCCAGCAGGAGCCGGCCGTACCACCCGCAGCGGGGGTGCCTTCGACCCCCATATCTCCCTACCCGCCGTCTTACTACCCCGTCTGGTACGCGCCGCCCTCCTACCCCTCAGGCATGCCGCCTCCCTACGGGCATGTGGTCTTCACCCCCCGAGACTCTCTCGCTAGCATCTGGGCCCTGGCCGCAGCGGGATGGCCGGCTGAAGCCATCGCTCTCGACCTGAAGCTGAGAGGGATGCCCACCCTTGGAAAGAGGCTCCCCTTCTACACACCGAACTGGGGGCCTTACATGGTGAGGAAGATACTGCAAGGCGAGGCGCCCAGCGCGTTCGTCACGCTGGTGATAGGGCTGATATCCCTCCTGGTCAATCCGTTCCTGCTGGCCTCACTGGCATCGGTCGTGTTCTTCGTCCAGACCCGGCGGGAGATAAGAGACTCCGGAGGGCAACTCCGGGGGACAGGAAAAGCAGCCACCGGCCTGGCTCTCGGCCTTGTGGCTGCGGCGGTTTTTGTCGCCGTCGTCGGGGTCCAAATCTACCTGGCCGCCAGAGGGGGCCTGTAAAAGAGGGACGACCTCCCTAGCCCTGTCTCCAGTCCGACGTGTCGATGAATCCTTCCAGGATCAGCTCGGCGACCCTGCGCATCGTGAGGCGCCGCTGCATGGCCGCCTTCTGAATGAACCTGTATGCCTCGTTCTCGCCCATACCGATCTCGTCCATGAGCTTTCCCTTGGCCCGCTCGACGAGCTTTCTGGACGCAAGCTCTTCCTGCAGCCCCTCCCTCTGCCTGGCCAACTCGGTCATGTCCCTGTGACGAGCCAGCGCCACCTCGACCGCCGGCGCCAAGTCCGACCTCTGAAAGGGTTTGACCAGGTAGGCAAGGGCCCCCGCTTCGATCGCCTCCCCGACGACCTCCCGCTGGCTGAAAGCCGTGAGCATCACCACGGCCACGTCTCCTCGCTCCTTGAGCTTTCTCGCCACGGAGATGCCGTCCTCACCGGGAAGCTTTATGTCGAGGATGGCCACGTCGGGTCTGGTCTGCTCGACCAAGTTCAGGACCTCGTCTCCCCTCGAGGTCTCGCCCACGACCTCGTAGCCTTCCTCCTGGAGGGTCTCTCTGAGGTCGAGCCTTACGATTCCCTCGTCTTCTGCGATGACTACCCGGGCCTTTCGCACCGCCCCTCGCTAACCTCACAAGCAACCACGCAACCGGCGAGGACCGCCCGGATCACCCCCGACACCGAGCGGCTCCTGCCTCGGGTGATCCACGGACCACAAAGCGACCCGGAGCAACACCCAAGGCCGCCCGGGCGGTCTCGTCCCAGGCTCCTGCCTCGGGTGATCCACGGACCACAAAGCGACCGTAACAGATGGTGGAGATTCCGGGTTCAGCCGCCACGGCGAATTTTGGCGGTCGATACCAGCACACAGGAAATTCCGAGCTGGCGGCCAGGCGTTTAGACAAACAGACGTCCCGGCGTTTGGAAGCAGACGTTCGGGCGTCAGGAAAAGCACACGTTTGCAGGGCAGTCGGACGTCAACGAATACGACCCGACCTGCCCATGCCACCGCCCAGAGACGGTCCAGACGAGGAGCACGAATGCCTGCGACAAAAGGTGAAGCTGCGGTAGTCGAATTCTGGGGGGGACCCAGGGACGGAGAGAAGACCACGCTCGCCGAGTTCCTGGCGCAATACCCGAAGAAGATTGCCTCCTTCCCATCCGCAGGGCCGGGGTTGCTTCACGTCTACAAGGCCGATGTCGAGGACGGCTCCGGGAAGGTTCGCTACGTGGGCGAGCTCACCCTGGACCAGGTGACAAGGTTGGTCGAAGAGGAGGCCTAAGGGCACTCCGATATTCGCTTCCCCCCGCGCGCCCCTATCCACCATTCTTCCTCAAGCGAATCCGGCCATCGACCGCTCTGATCGAGCGGCCCCACGCCTCCGAAGGCGCAATGGCACTGTCGCCGGGATGGCGGAATTGGCAGACGCGCGCGACTCAAAATCGCGTGGGCTCAGCCCGTGTGGGTTCGACTCCCACTCCCGGCACCGCTCGTCGCCGAGCCCGTAGTCGGCGAGTCGAGAGCTGTTCTCGGCCTCGGCGGAGACGACCAGAGTTACAGACCCTCACGAGTCGCTCGTCGGCGAGTCGAGGGCTCCTCTCAGCTCGGCGACCAGGGACGCAGCAGCCTCGATTCCCCGTTGGGGAGAGTCGGCTTCCAGGATCCGCTGAATTACTGCCGAGCCCACGATCACACCGTCGCAGTGGGGTGCCACCTCTGCGGCCTGAGCTCCGGAGGAGATGCCGATTCCCACACCTACCGGCAGGTCGCTTAGTCGTTTGAGCCGGTCTGCTATGGCCTTCGCCCGCTCGGACAGCTTCTCTCGGGCGCCGGTCACCCCCAGAAGCGACACCCCGTAGACGAAACCCCTGGACCTGGAGCAGACCTCGGCGAGTCTTTCGTCGTCGGCATTGGGCGCTGCCAGCAGCACCGGGGCGACTCCGGCTCGCACCGCTGCCTCCTCCCAGGGACCGGACTCCTCGAGAGGAAGGTCTGCAAGGATCGCTCCCCCGACGCCGGAGTCGGCCAGGGCCCGGGCGAATGCTTCCAGCCCGAAACCCAGAGCCAGGTTGTAGTAGGTCATGACCACCAGGGAAGCTTCCACATTCAAGCGCGCAGCCGACTCCAGGGCCAAAGAGGGGGTGACTCCCGCGTCCAGCGCCAGCTTCGAAGCGCGCTGGATGATCGGCCCGTCCATGATCGGGTCTGAGAAGGGGATGCCGATCTCCACCACGTCGGCTCCGGCCCGATCCACCTCATGGACCAGCTCGGCAAAGCTCTCCTTGTCTGGAAGTCCGGCTGTCAGGTAGATCGCAAGGAATTTCCTTCCGGAGGAGACCTTGGCGGCAAGTCGCCGCTCGAACTCGCCCCCCGGACCTTCCAAGGTGGGCCTCCTGGGGCCGTGCGCCACCGACGCCCTCACTTGTTGCCCCTTGCCTTGAGGTACTCCGAGACAGACTGGACGTCCTTGTCGCCCCTCCCCGACAGGTTCACCAGCACCAGAGAGTCCGCCGGAAGCTCCGAGGAATGCGATACGAGCCATGCCAGGGCGTGGGCCGGTTCCAGCGCCGGGACGATGCCCTCCAAGCGGGCCAGTTCCTGAAAGGCCGCCACCGCCTCTTCGTCGGTCGCCGTGTCGTAGGTGACCCGGCCCGAGTCCTTCAGCCAGGCGTGCTCCGGTCCGACTCCCGGGTAGTCCAGTCCAGCCGAGATCGAGTGGGCCTCGACGATCTGCCCGAAATCGTCCTGGAGGACGTAGCTGAGCGAGCCGTGCAGCACTCCCGGCCTCCCCTTGCCCAGGGAGGCGCCGTGCCGGCCCGACTCCAGACCCTCTCCTCCTGCCTCCACGCCCACCAGCGCTACCTTCTCGTCATCGAGAAAAGCCGAGAAGATTCCTATCGCGTTGGACCCCCCGCCCACGCAGGCGACTACGTGGGAAGGAAGCCGTCCAGTGGCGGAGAGGAACTGCTCCCTCGCCTCCCGGCCGATCACCTCCTGTAACGAGCGGACCACGCGTGGATAGGGATGCGGTCCCACAGCCGAGCCGAGGACGTAGTGGGTGTACTCGACCGAGGCCACCCAGTCTCTGAGGGCTTCGGAGGTGGCGTCTTTCAGGGTGGCGCTGCCCGAGGCGACCTCCACGACCTCGGCTCCCAGAAGACGCATCCTGAAGACGTTGAGAGCCTGTCGTCTCACGTCTTCCGCCCCCATATATACCGTGCACTCCATTCCGAAGAGGGCCGCCACGGTGGCCGTCGCCACCCCGTGCTGGCCGGCGCCGGTCTCGGCGATCAGGCGCCTCTTGCCCATCCTCTTCGCCAGCAGCGCCTGGCCCAGGCAGTTGTTGATCTTGTGGGAGCCGGTGTGGCAGAGGTCTTCCCGCTTGAGGAAGACGCCGGCGAGTCCCAGCCGCTCGGCCAGCCTGACGGCCGGCGTCAGCGGCGTCGGCCTACCTGCGTACTCGGCAAGGAGGCGCTCCAGCTCAGCACGGAACCCAGGCTCGGCCCAGGCGTCCTCGAAGACCGCAGCCAGCTCGTCCAGAGCGGGAACCAGGGTCTCGGGAACGAAGCGCCCGCCGTACGAACCGAAATAAGCGCCACTACTCGAGACCTTCCCCACTGCAGAAGCGGTATCAGGCACGGGGAGTCTCCGATCGGCGCGCTCTGCTCGGACGAATTGCGGCCGACCCCCGCACTGCGCTCACGAACCGGCGGATACGATCGGGGTCTTTTACTCCGGGCCTGACTTCCAGCGAGCTAGAGACGTCCACGCCCCATGGCCTGACCGCCGATATGGCTTCTCCGACGTTCTCCGGGCTGAGGCCGCCGGCCAGGACAAAGGGTATGGGACCGAAATAACCCGACAGCAGGTGCCAGTTCCACGTCTGACCGCTTCCTGGACGCCCGGAGTCGAACAAGAAGACGTCCGGGCGGGCCATGGGGTCGAAGGAGCCGAGAAGCTCGTCGACACTCGATACAGAGCCTGTTCCGCCAACGTCCAAGGAAGCGCTCACGGCCCCCCTTTCACCGACCGAGCGAACACCTGCACCGTCGATCACCGAGAAGGCGGAGCCCAAGTGAGGCCCCGAGGACGCCGACCCCCCAACACTGAGGGCGTACGCGGCGAACCGCAGGTGCGGAAGCGCTTCTCGAATCGCACAGAACTCGGCTACGGCGCCGTAGTACTGCACTCCTGGCAGTCCGACCGCGTCTACGACTGCGACGACGGTGGAAGAGGGGGCGTTCCTGAAAACTCCGACGCAGAGGACCTCGTCGCCTGCCAGCGCTGCAAGGCGAGCAGCTTCCTCGGCGCCCACCGCCCTGGGAGATTCAGGATCGAAGACGAGCCCGACCGCGTCCGCTCCCGCCTCGATCGCGGCGGTCAGGTCCCCGGGCCTGGTAATGCCGCAGATCTTTATCCAGATGTCGCAGTAGATCCCTTCCAAAAAGCGCCTCTCGACACCCCGACTACACGCTCTCTCCACGGGCGAAGACCAAAAGCGGACTCGCCTGGTCGCGCAGCCCTTCCAACCGCCTGCAACATACCTCATCGGAACGCCGACGAGGCCGGCTAATGGCGCCGCCATGGCCGGGCGTCCTGAAGGCGAGGGGCGGTAGGCGGTCGAAGGCTGGCGAGCCGGTCTGTTGTGGAGGGTCGGCTCCGCACGATCCACGGCGAGTTCGGGATGTCGCGAACCAGCCTGTTGCGGGCGGGTCCGGTCGGGCAGATACCAACGAAGAGTCGCCGGTGCGATTACGACCCGACCAAATCAAGCGGACCTCGTCAGTACTGGCTGACGACGATTGTCACTTGCCCTTCGGGATGAAGCGTGCACTCCCCAATCAGTTGTCCCGGCGCGGTGAAGGTCTGGCGGAGGGTTTCTTTGGGGAGAACCACGTACGGTCCGACGGTCTGGGAGACGTCGTCCTGGTTCACGATCTCCAGCGTGTCCCCTACCCTGGCCTCGAAGCGTCGGGGAAAGAGGGCCTGGGCCTCGCCGCGGGCCATGCGCTCGGCAGTGCCCTCCGGTACCACGAACCGGTAGGTCTTGGACCCGCTTTCCCTGTCGACCATCACCTCGGGCGTGGGTTCGGCTACAGAAGCCGAAGGGGTCGAGTTCCTCCCGGGATCCCTGGAGGAGCATCCCGCAGCCATAAGGAGTGCGGCGAGCAAAAAGGCGGCGAGGACACTCCCCTTCCGGATGCCTCGCCGCCTCAGACGACTCAACGGAATTCCCTTGTCGATTTTCGGACTCCTCTGGCTGTCGGGGAACCCGTCCCCGAGAGCCGACCCGGCTTTACTGGGCACGTACCTCGAAGTTGGTCGATACCTTGCCGGCCTTCTTGAAGACCAGGTCGATCGGATAGCTGGTTCCGACCTCGAGCTTTTTCTTAAACCCGACCAGCATGATGTGGTACCCGCCCGGCTCGAGCTTCACGGTCTTTCCTGCCGGAATCTTGATCGACTTTACCGGCCTCATCTCGGTCATCGAGCCGCCCATCTCTGTGCCGGACTCACCGGAAGAGTGACCTTTCGAGTCGTCCCCTTCCATCTTTTCCTCCTCGCTGTAGATCAGACGCATCATCGAACCCTCTCCGGTGCCCATCGGAGAGGGGCTCGCGCCCGGGCTCTCTCCAGCCGACGTCGAGACGGTCTCGTGCAGCTCCACCCGCTCTACCAGATCCGGGCTTACCGACGCGGAGATCAGCTCATCGTCCTCGTTCCCGTTGTTGGTGATCTCCATGTAAACGGCGCCCCTGTCGGCCATCGCCGGCGACTCACGCCCCCAGGCTCCAGATACCGTTATGGCGGGAACTCGCCGCTCGGTCTCCGTTGGAGTGGGCTCAGCCGACTCTCTTTCGCCCGCACAGCCGGCCAGTGCGAGCAGCAAGGCGATTCCCAGCGCGACGACCGACTTTCGCATCTCGCGACCTCCGTATATCTCCCCGTGAGAGCGCACTGCTCTGGTAATTCGTCGTATTCTACAGACGCCTCTTCGACCGCCGAAACTAGGTGAGTCCCATTGGAATCGCCGGCCCGGTCTTCCAGCAAGACCTGCCTCGCGCGGCTATTACGGTCTCGGCTCAGCGAGCACCCCCTGTCGAAGAGCGCTTGCCAGCGAGTACCCGCAGGTCCGATGCGATGGTCTTCGAGTCGGTGCCGAAGGGCCACTCGATCACCACCGAACCCTGCCGGTCCACGGCATAGACGGTGGCCGTGTGCGAGAAGCCGTAGTCGCCGGTTTCGGGGTAGTCCTGCCTGACGGCTCTCACCCCGAAAGCAGACTTGGCGTCTTCCAGGGAGTCCCCCTCCCCTACCACCGCCCAGTACCGGCCGCCCTTGAAGAAGTGGTCGAGGTAGGCTCGGAGCTTCTCGGGGGTATCGCGCTGTGGATCGACGGTCACAAAGGCGACCTCCACTGAGGGCGAAAGTTCGCCCAGCTCGGCCAGTGCGCCCCGCAGCGTTACGAGGGTAGCGGGGCAGACGTCCGGGCAGCTCGTATAGCCGAAGGCCACAAGAAGGAAGGTTCCGCTGGTCGGCCTGAAGTCGAAGTCCTGGCGGGCACCTTCGGATCCGTAGGCGGGAACTCGGACCCCTTCTATCCTTCTAGGTGGGTCCCGGACCACCCCGCCCAGTCTGTCCTCGCCGGCCCCTGGAGACTCTACGCCGACAGCCCCTCCTTCCCTCTGGCCTCCCCCTTGGTCTGCCGGCCTCCCCGAACAGCCCTGCAGGAAGAGGGCCAGGACCAGAGTCAGGACCAGCGTCGGCGCGGCGGCCATTACCAGACTCGGGGCGCCAGCCGACTTCGGTGTTGGAGAGCGACCTACCTTTGGACCGCGCCCGGCTCCCGTGGAGCGCCAGGCACAGGACGACTCCACCATCCGCGCAGTGCCGGTCGGCCGGTCAGGCGTCGAGTTCCAACTCGCCCCGCAGGTATGCGTCGTAGGCCGACAGGTCTAGCTTTCCGTGACCCGAGAGGTTGAAAGCAATGACCTCTGAGCTTCCCTCCTCCTTGCAGCGCAGGGCCTCGTCGATGGCCGCCCTCACCGCATGTGCGGATTCGGGCGCCGGAATGATCCCCTCGGTCCTGGCGAACTGGACGGCTGCCTCGAAGACCTTGCCCTGCGGGTAGGCCACGGCCTCCATCAGTCCGTGCTCCACCAGGCCGCAGATGATCGGGGCGTCCCCGTGGTAGCGCAGGCCCCCGGCATGAATCGGGGGCGGGACGAAGTCGTGACCCAGCGTGTACATCCGGATCAGAGGCGTCAGCTCGGCCGTGTCGCCGAAGTCGTACTCCAGCCGACCCTTGGTTAGGGTGGGGCAGGCCGACGGTTCCACCGCCACGAGCCTGAGGGAGTCTCCCCGCTTCAGCTTGTCCTCGAAGAAAGGCAGGACGAACCCACCGAGGTTAGAGCCGCCGCCACAGCTGCCGATGAGCACGTTCGGCTCGACGCCGAAAGCCTCAAACTGCTTCCTGGCTTCCAGACCGATCACCGTCTGGTGAAGGAGAACATGGTTGAGCACAGACCCGAGCGAGTACTTGGTGTCCTCCCGCCCGGCAGCTTCCTCGACCGCCTCGGAGATGGCTATTCCGAGCGAACCGGGCGAGTCGGGATCCTGCTCGAGGATCTTGCGGCCGGAGTTGGTCTGGTCGGAGGGGCTGGGCACGACGGTCGCTCCCCAGGTCTCCATCATCACCCTGCGGTAGGGCTTCTGGTCGTAGCTCGCCCGAACCATGTAGACCTTGCATTCGAGATCGAAGAACGTGCATGCCAGCGAGAGCGCCGACCCCCACTGCCCGGCTCCGGTCTCGGTCGAAAGCCGCTTCACCCCTTCGGCCTTGTTGAAGTAAGCCTGGGCGACGGCGGTGTTGGGCTTATGGCTGCCGGCGGGGCTCACACCTTCGTACTTGTAGAAGATCTTCGCGGGTGTCCCCAGGGCCTTCTCGAGACGCAGGGCCCTGTGCATGGGCGTGGGCCGCCAGAGCTTGAAGACGTCGAGCACCTCGCCCGGGATGTCGATCCAGGGTTCTGTCGAGACCTCCTGGGCGATAAGTCCCATCGGGAAGAGAGGCGCCAGGTCGTCGGGGCCAATCGGCTGTCTGGTGCCCGGGTGAAGCGGGGGCTGAAGCTCGAAGTTGAGGCGCGGCAGCACGTTGTACCACGCCTCGGGGATGTCCGTTTCGGAAAGGGTGATTCTGGTCGGTTCGGTCACGGTGTTCCTCCTCGCTTCGACACAATCGACTTGGCTTGTCTGCCCGACGGTGCGGGTTGACGCCCTGGCGAGCGGGCCGCCGGCCTTCTTCGAACCGTTCCGAAGATTCTCTCACCTAGAGGCGGGAGCGTGCAGCCGCCAAGATGTGGGTCCCCAGGGCGCCCCGGTTGCCTGGCTTCTTGCTCAGACCAGGCTTCTCACGGCAGCTTCCACATCGCCACAGACCAGAAGGCTCTCGCCCACGAGTACCGCATCGTATCCGGCATCCGCCAGGGCCTCGACCTCTGCCCTGGTAGAAATCCCGCTTTCGGCCACCGAGACGACCTCTTCTGGAATCTCCGGAGCGAGCCGCATCGAGGTCGCGAGATCGACCTCGAAGGTGTGGAGGTTTCGGTTGTTCACCCCCACGATGCGAGCGCCTGCAGCGAGGGCGGCCTCCAGCTCCTTCTCGCTGTGGACCTCGACCAGCGCGGCCAGACCCCGGGCGTTTGCCTGGGCGAACAGCTCTGCCAGTTCGGAGCGCTCCAGGGCGGCGACGATCAGAAGCACCGCGTTCGCCCCCCAGGCAGCCGCCTCCTCGATCTGGACCGGATCGATGATGAAGTCCTTCCGGAGTATCGGTAAGGTAGTGACCTTTCGGACCGCCGCCATGTCTTCTAGCGAGCCCCCGAATCCCGGTCCGTCGGTCAGTACGGAGATCGCCCTCGCCCCTCCCCTCTCGAACGCGACCGCCGTTTCCGCAGGGTCGAGATCGGGGCGGATGCTGGGTCTAGAAGGCGAGCGCCGCTTGATCTCGGCAATCAGTGAGATCCCCGGGTGGCGCAGAGCTTGCTCGAAGAGCTCCCCGTCGGGTGTGCCTATGGGGGAGATCGACTCTCCGGCTCCCTCCGTAGAAGCCGTGGGCCTCGATCCGGCACCCGGTGCGCCGAAAGCCTCTCGTTTGCCTCTGGCCTCTTCGATTTCCCGGCGCTTTCGCTCGAGGATGGCGCGCAGGTACCCCGCTGTCATACCGGTGCCTCTTCCCGTTGCGCGCCCTCACCTTCGGTGGAGCGGCCTGCACCACCTTCGCTCGCGTGGGCCAGTGCAGCTCTCAGGCCCAGGTAAGCCAGACGCCAGCCGAGCAGCAGCACTCCCGTGAACGCAGCCGCTACGAGGAAGAAGACGACCTGCCCCCTCACCCCGGTGCGGCCGAGGAGTATCGCCCGGACGAGCACGCCGCCGCCGACCGACCCGAGCCAGCTCCCGACCAGCGCAAGGGAGACCGGCTTCGTGCCTGCGGGAGCGCGGTAAAGACCGGTAGCCCAGCCGAAAAGGATCCACATCCCGCAGAAGATCACCATGTTCCTCGCCGCGGCTCCTAGGTCTGCAACGGCGCGGTGTTCGGCCATCCCAAGGGCCACGAAAACGACGATCGCAAGGAGGTCGCCGACCTGGTGGATCCTGGGACTCGCCCCTCTGGCTTCGGCCTGGCTCATCTCTGTTCGCCCCCCGCCCTCGGGTGCCGAAAACTGGAAACACACGGGATTCTGCGGGTTGCCCCCTCGAAGAGGCCTTGCATTTCTCGCGTCCGGACATCTCTCCCGGTCCGTTGCACGGGGACCGTGTGAGTGTAAGCTTCGCCCAAGCTTTGTATAACCTTTGTGTAAGCTTTGTAGTGCTTGTCTTCGTCCGCTACGGAGGTAGGATGTCCAAAGTCGTCAGCACGCGCCTGGCCGACCGCGAGGCGAAACGCCTCGAGAGACTTGCCCAACGCTTACAGCGGTCGATTTCCGATACGGCCGCCACCCTGTTGCGGGAGAAGCTCAGGGAGGAAGAGTTTCCGCTGGTCGAGTTCAGACCGACGCCATACGGTAGGCATCCGTTCGTCAGGGGCACCGGACTCGCCGTCTGGGAGGTAGCCCTCGTAGCCAAGGGGTTCGACATGGACCCCGATCGAACAGCCAAGCACCTGGAAGTTTCGCCAGAGCGGGTGCAGGCCGCCCTCTCCTACGCCGCTGCGTTTCCCGACGAAGTCTGGCCGCTCGTCGAGGAGGTCGAGTCGACCTCCTACGAGGACCTCCAGCGGGTTCTGCCCCGCCTCGAGAGGATAACGCGCTAGGACGCTTCACCCTTCGAGGACTCACACTGGCATCATTCGACGGGCTCCCGCCCCTGCGCGGCCACGATAAATCGGGAAGAGCTAGAGCCGTGGGGGTGCAACAGGCGGTTGGCTTACCTGCTCGACGAACATATCTCTCCCGCAGTAGCACGAGCCCTTCGCAGAGCTGGGATCGAAGCCCATGCCCTGAAGGAGTTTCGCGGGGGACTTCTGGTCGGCGCCGGCGACGTCGACATCATCAGGTGCGCCCTCGAAGCAGGACTGGTTTTCGTAACTTTTGACGTCCACACTATCCCGCCGCTTTTGCGCTACCTCGCAGACACCGGCTTCCGGCACGGAGGCGTCGTGCTGGTAAGCTACCGGACTTTCCGACAAGGAGACGTGCGCGGTCTTGCAAGAGCCCTCGCAAAGCTCCACCAGTCCTTCGACGAAGACCGGGGCCTGGACCGGGTCGTCTTCCTCGCCCGCGAGACCCGGTGAGCCGTTTCGTCCTCAATTTCCCAGCGAATTGGGAAAGCCATTCGACCCGGGTGCCTGCAGGGGTGAGTGTGTCCGGTCTTTAGGGGCTCGTGTTGCTCGAGGATCGCCTTTCGGGGTGTACGGCCTTCAATACTCCCCTGCATTCCGAGTCGACCGCCACCACCGCGGCCGCCCGCCCCTCGCCAAGCTGGTCTGCTTCTAGATCGTCGACACTGGGGAGATCCTGCGGGGGTCCCTCTATCTCGAAGGCGACCCTTATCAATACGGACCACCTCCGCACGTCACGGTCTGGAAGCTCCCGAGGAGAGTCCTCGGGACCGGCTGCTTGAGGGAACGGAGAGGCCGTCGGCGGAGAAGCGCCCGGCGAGGGTGCCAGCACGTCCGGCAGTACGCCTTGGCTGTAATAACCTCTGTTTTCCACTACGTCGACGACCCTCCCCCGCAGACAAGGTCCCTCGGCGGGAGGCGGAGCCGTGTCTAGGCTCTTGACCTCCCAGAACTTTCCCGTTCTTTCGAGAGTCGCATATACCGTCTCGCCCGCTCGGAGCTCCGGGGTTCGGGACTTTGGCCCCGGGACGAGTGCGATCCGGTAAGAGATGTTGCCGGCAGTCGTAGGTGCTGCCTCAGCGGCGTGGGCCTCCACAAGGGTCGCCTCGAGCACCACCTCGTGCTTGTTGCCCAGGAAGAGCGGCCTGAATGCCGCAAGACTCAAGAGCACTGCCGCCTGTACCGCCCCGGCTGCGATCAGCCTCGGGCCGACGCTTCCGGGCGCGGGTCTCTTCCCCGACGAGGTCACGGTTCCCGACGCCCTTCTCCCGAGCTCGGGCCCGCGCCTTCGCCCGTTTCGGATCGGATCCTGGAGAGCATCCTCCTCCTCGTCCATTCCGTCAGGCCGCCGACTCCGATCAGGACCAGTCCCGCCCCGATGAAGAACAGGCTGGTGTCCAGGCGGGTGTAGGTCTGTTCGAAGTACTTGGAGACGATCAAGACGAAGAGAAGCACCGAGCCCGCGTTCACCTGACCCGGCTTGCCGGCGACGTACGCGTCAAGCATCAGCGCGACCACCAGCACGAGGACGAGCGCATTGAAGGCCACCGCCCAGGCAATCCCTGCACCGGTGACTGAGAGGGAGGCCGTGCCGGGACCGAACGGATCGCCCTCCAGCAGGACCGGCTCTCCTGGGGCCAGCGAGACCAGAGCGAACAGCCCGGCTAGGGACCCGACCAACCACGCCTCCCCCGCTCGCAGCTTCTTCAGCGCAACGCATGTCGGCGCGGCGACGGCCATGGCCGAAAGTGCGACGAGCAACGATACCAGGATCCCCGGCGACCCGGCTGTCGGCCGACCCCGCATCATCGCCTGGACGAACCACATCCCCGAAGTGGTGGACAGAAAGTAGACGACGGTAGCAGACCCGAGAATCCCCAGCGTCGAGTACACCGGTGAGAAGCGCCTCCCCCAGGCCCAGCCCTTGTGGAGCCGGCCCAGACAGACAAGGAGAAGCGACACCACGGCGAGAGTCCCCAGTATCCCCACCGTCCTCGTGCCACGAGAGCCGGCCCACTCAACCGCCTGCGCCACCCACCAGATGACGAGGGCGAGCACCGAGAAGCCGAGGGTCAAGGCCGTCCGGTATGCGTAGGAGGCCAGGAGGCCCCCGAGGGATCCAACTAGAAGCACGGCCCGTGGCGAGACCGGCATGGAGAAGACCTTGTCCACGGCGAGGACAGTCATCCCGAAGAAGACCGCACCGGCGAGCAGGAACAGCTCGACCCAGATATCGTTCGGGGAGAGAGTTTCAGCCTGGGGGAAGTCACCCTCGTTGGAGCGGTCGGAGATCCCGGCACTGAGAAGAGCTTCCGCCTGTTGGGACTCGCCTGGAACGTACTGCACCCTTGCCCCGCTCAGCCCTCGAAGGCGTCTCGACCTGGAGCCCCGATTTTCCTGACTTCCAGCGCCGCCCAGAACGACGCAGCTGCCGCCACGATCACCAGCACGGTTGAGACGTAAAGACGAGTCTGGGGAACCGCATCACGGATGGAGCTCCCGAACAGGTACCCGAGGGCCGCCACCCAGAGCAAGGACAAGGTTAGGTAGAGAAGGGATCTCAGCCTGGCAGCCCATGCGGTGAGAAGACAGCCCCCAGCCCACAACACGAAGGCGTCGGGTAGGTTCAGCCCCACCCGGTACATCCTGAAAGCGAGGAGAATACCCACGCCATACAGCAGCGCCCCGAGAACGACGAGCGCATCGCCGGTGGTCTTGAGTGCCGTTCTCGTCTTGAGCCGCCAGCCCAGAAGGTAAGAGGCGACCATGCTCGCCAGCACGGCCCCCAGCCTCACCTCCCTCCCGATCCGGTGCCAGTTGGCGCTTATGAACATGAAGACTCCCAGCGCGACCAGGACCGCTCCGGCCCCGGGAAACAGGCGCACCGGAGCCGGCCTTGCCGCTACGGGACTCGCCCGATCCTGGGAAGCGGCTGCGAAGTTCGCGTTCACGAACTCGAGAGGCCAGCCGGCGGCAAGCAGTTCGGCAAAGATCGCCTCCTTACTCTTTCCGAGAGCCAGGGACGACCTGATGTATTCCTGGAGAGGGGGGTAGTCGAGTGCCGCCTGTGGAGCCACCCGGTAGAACGCATCGGCGACGGCGCCCAGCGGCCACCCCGAGGCCAGCAGCTCGGCGTAGATCTGGTCCCTGGTTCTGCCCTGTGCGAGCGCCGCTCGGATGTATTCCTCGAGCATTTAGCTACCCCGTGCTTCGACGACGCCTGTCGCGGCCCCTGACCTGGAAAGGTCGGGAGTTCAGACCCGACCTCAGCCTGGTAAGTTTGGGCCAATCAGGGCCTTGCCGGGTCTGAAACGGCTGTCGTTCGCCTGTCAGCCGGGTCCTTCCCCAGAGGGTCCTGGGGCGAAGCTTCCAAGGCGTCCTCGTTGCCGGCCAGAAGGATTGCCCGAAGCTTCTCCAGCGCTATCTCTTCTATCTGGCGAATTCTCTCACGGGTAAGGCCGAATACCTGCCCGATCTCCGCAAGGGTCCTCTGGCCTTTTCCGTCCAGACCGAACCGTAGCACGACCACGAGCTTGTCCCTCTCGCTGAGATGGTCGAGGAGTCGGAGCAGCTCCCCGCGCTCGACCCCTCTAATCGCCTCTTCCTCGGGATCGCATACCCAGCAGTACGGTGTGGCATCCGGTCTGTACGGACTTCTGGACGGCACTTCCTCGTCCTCCCACAAATCCTCGAAGGGGACGTGGGAGCCACTCGCCTCGGCTTCGACGACCGCCTCGAGCGAGTCCATAGCCGAGACCGCCTCGTAGGCGGTGACTACCTGCTCCAGTTGCTCCTCAGGAATGCCTGTCGCGCGGGAGAGATCTCCGGTGTTCGGTTCTTTCCCCGACACGTTCTCGAGCTTCCAGCGCGCGTGGTAAACCTTGCTGAACAAGGCAGCCAGATGGGCCGGCACCCTGATCGGCCAGGCCTTATCGCCGATTGCCCGCGTTATTGCCTGCCTGATCCACCAGACAGCGTAGGTGGAGAACTTGAAACCTTTGCGGTAGTCGAACCTCTCGATTGCCCTCAGCAGCCCCAAGTTTCCCTCTTGTGCGAGGTCGGCCAGGTCCATTCCCGAATAGGCCACATACCGCCTCGCCACTGCGAAGACCAATCGCTGGTTTGCCTCGACGAAGACGCTCCTCGCTTCTTCCGCCCGGGCGACGGCCTCCTCGAGCTCGGCCAACTCTAGCCGGTCGAACCACGGTACCCCCGCCTCTAGGAGCATCTCGGCTCGCCTTCCCTCTTCTACCTGCCGGGCGAGCTCTCTCTCCTCTGCTCTGCTGAGGGTCCTGTCGCGCCAGCCGGAGGCCGGCCGGAACGGGCCGACCGAGGTCGGCGTGGACTTCTCGTTCGTACGCGCACAAGCTCCCACTTCGCTCCGCTCTCGGGTTCGCTCGGTGTCCCCCGGCCCGGTGCCCGTGCGCCGAGGATTCCGGCGGTGCGTGGTGCAACCTCTTACGGTGATGGGGCACATCGGCATTCCTGCGTGAGGCTACCCGCACCATCTGACACTGGAGAGTCGGAGTGGCCCGGCGTTGCCGAAGCAGCACCAGCCGAAGAGCCCCCTTGGGAGACAGGAAACTGCTCGTGGGACCTAGCCGGCGACTACGGCACTACGGCACTACGGCCGGTCGGCCTGGCCCGAGGAGTAGACCGGAGTCCACGACGCACCGCCGTCCGTAGAGACCAGGACGGATGCCTCCGGTGTCGCGAGGTACAGGGCCCCCGGGAGCGCGAGGAACGCCACGGCAGGGCCTGGTGCCTTTCCGGCTTCCCGCCACCCTCCATCGCCGGACTCTCGATAGAGGACACCGTCCGGGCTCACGCCCCAGAAAGCGCCTTCGCTCCAGGACAGGTAGGCGAGCACGGGAGGTCGAGGCTCGCTCCAAGTCCTACCCCTGTCCGAGGAGACGACCAGGCCTGCATTGGTGGTGGCTACCACCCTTTCGGGCCTGGCCTCGTCCACGGCGAAATCGAATACTGCCGGCCGGGAGAGCTCTTCCCAGGCCTTTCCGTCCTCCGAGACCATGAGCCTGCCCGACGAAGAGTCGTAGCCGTAGACCCGCCCGGCTACGACTCTCAGCGCGTGGAAGTCGGCCTGGCCGCCGAGGGAGAGCCGCTGCCAGGTCCGGCCTGCATCCCTCGACTCGACGAGCCCCAGCCGGGTCGGCTCACCTGCCCGCATGCCCTGCACGTCGGGGTGGCCCGAGGCGAGGAAGTGGTCCGGTCCGACCACAGTGAAGCCCATGAAGTCCCACTTCGTATCGCCGACGGGGACCGGCTCGTGGGGCACTTCGCCTCCCTGCCCGGCACCTACCTTGGGTTCCAGGCGGAAGAGCCCGTGGTGGGTAGCGACGTAGACCTTCCCGTCGGCCGGGTTCAGCCCCATGCCGTGGACGTGGGCCATCCCCTCGACCGGAGCCGGCACCCCCGTGGTGCTCGTGCCAGCGCACCCGCCGAGGACTAATGCGGCTACGAAGGCGAGCGCCGCCGGCGCCCCTAAGAGCCTGGAGCTCAGCCGGCCGGCCACTCGACCAGGCCGCTCCTTGCCGAACAGAGAGGCTCGGCAAGCTGCCCCTCCCACTCGGAGGGCCCGACCGACCTGAGCAAGGTCTTCTCGACCCTCCACTCTCCAGCTCGTCTCCCGAGCGCCAACACGTACTCGTAATCGCCGGTTATGGGCCCCTCCCCGCTAGCCATGGCGCCTCTGGAGCGGACGACGACGGCCTGCGGGTACACCACCGCCCTTACCGAGGCGAAGTCGGCGGCCGCCCACGTCTCGTAGACGGCCCTGTCGAGCAGCTCCCCCTCGGTCGGCGCGCACGCACTGTAATCGGCCACCTCGACCACGGTCCCCGGCGCCTTCCCCTCGCATGCAGCCACGGGCAAGCCTTCCTCTCCCCTGCACCGGTGGGGTTCGAACGCTACAAGGGATGCTACCTTGTCGAGGTCGCCCGCCCTGATGGCCCCGTCCAGCTCGTTTACGAAGTCGCAGAAGGAAGCGTCCTGAGCTATCGGGCACGGCCGTGCCCTGGGTGAGATCACACCGAGCCTGAAGAGGCCGGGACTCTCCGCGGAGGCGACCAACTGGCCACCTTCGCTACGGCCCGGAAGTGGCGACCACTCCGATCCCCCCTCGCCAAGCTGGAAGACGACGAGCCGGCCCCCCTTCCCCCCAACCCCGGGGCCTGCGCCCGCGCCCTCTGGGGAGTCCCCTCCAGGCTCGGTCCCAACGGGCAGGGAGGCGGGGTCGTAGAAGAAGCGGATCGTGACCGGGCCGCGCAGGCTCGCTCGCCCCAGTTCGAGGCGGATCGCCGGCCCTACCGGCACGGCCGAGTCAGGCAGCGTCGGGACCTCGTCGGGCCCTTCCAACTTCGACAGGCTGACCGTGGTGTCCTCGGAGAGGGCACCGCGCGGGATCTCCACGACCACCAGGCCGTCAAGGCCCACCCTGCCGCCGTCTCGAGCCGAGACCGTCGACGTCGAAACTATCTCCGCACCGCCGTCTCGAGCTCGCCGGTCCCTCACTAGGGAGAAGAGCGACGCAACGCCGACGGCCAGTACGACGAGGAACAACGCCGTGGCGACGACAAGCTCGGGACGGAGCCGCTTGCCCCTGGGAGGCAGGCCCTCCGAACCAGTCGACTCTTCCACGATTCTCCTTCGCGAACCAGGGGCGCAGCCGACGAACTACCGATCTCGTGCGGAACCGGCGAGGCCGAAGCCTGGAGCAGTTGGCGCGCCTGCAGCAGGAGCTGCCCGCCCACGATTACGCATCAACATTCCTCCCATCCCCTGTAGTGCTGAATCGACCCCTGCACCCTGTCAGGCAAGACGGAAATGTCGAGCGGTCGGCCACCTCTGGAACACGCATAGTACGTACCGGCGAAGGGTCCGCGCGCGATGTCGCCTATGTAGTAGGCGGTTCCCGAAGCCGAATACGTTCCCATCCCCACCGCCTGGGCTGGCTCGGAGCCCAGATCGGTTACGGCTACGCAGACTTCGTGACGGGCCGCCAAGCAGGTAGTGGGCGCTACGGTCGCAGAGGGGACCCACGAAACCGAGGGCTCTACGGACGAGAGAGATGAGGGATCGGTGGTGTACACGATCGCATCGACGTAGTAGACCTTCGCGGCGACCAACGCATTCCTGAGGAGTCGCATCGCTTCTCGGTCTGCCTCGTACGGGTCCACTCCGGCTTGGTCCGGGGCATCGGCTCCGCCGCCAGCACCACGGGCGGCTCCCGCACCACCGTCGCCGTCGGGACCTGTGGTCACCGTCTCGGGTGAGGGGCTAGACTCGGCGCTCATTCCACTTCTCCCAGCCCCACCGCCTCTCGGCACCGTCAGGACCAGCGCAGTCGCCCCGCTCCCCACCAGCAACCCCACCACCAGCCCTGCGACGAAGGGGACCGCGAAGCCTCGCGATTCCTTCGTCGACCCAGCTGGCCGATCCTGGGAGCGTGGAGTCCAGGCGGTGGCATAGGTCGGTTGCATCGTCGCTCCGCAATAGTGACACTGCGAGTACCCCTTGCCGAGCTGCGCCCTGCAGTTGGGACAGGTGTACACGGCACCTCCTGGAAACTACGGCCAGCCCCTCAGTGGGAACCAAACATGCGAAGCCTCCACCCAGGACCCGCGGCCACCGACTGGGCGTCGCCTAGGGGCGAGCACCCCTAGCCGGCCGTCCCCGGTTGACGCAGTCGGGCTCCCCAAGCTTATCGCTACGTGGTGCCCTCCGTGCCTCGGGACTCTGCCGTGCGCTGGCGCGGGCGCCGGCTCTTCCCTCAGGACTGCTCCCACTCCGCATTACCACCGAGGCCAGGCGCCGTCCTCCATCCGCGTAGGACCCGAGGTGTGTCGTCCTAGCCAGGAGCGTGTGCCCCCGCCCATACGCAGCACGCCCCAGTACGACTCAGGCCGACCGGTGAAGGGTGGTCAGGAGAGAGCTGTTGGGATCACGGGCTGTACGAACGATCGCCGCCTTCTTGCATCCAGGCCGGCGGTGGGGGCAGCCCAGCTTGCGAGTGACGACCCGCCGACGGAGCTACTCGGAGCTCTTCGCCATCAGGACTCCACCCAAGCCGGTAAGTGACGCAAGAAGCGTCAAGTACAGCCCGATGTCGTTCGTCATCTCCCCGGGTCCGATCTCCCTGAATATCTCGACGGGGCGGACGACGAAGCCGAGTAATGAGACTCCCACGAGCAGCCCCGAGCCCGCCAGCAACAGTCGCCAGAATGCTATGGAGCGGGCGACCACGAGATCGGCCGCCCGAAATACGACGAGCCCCAGGAGTCCCAACGCCACGACCACGAGGATGAACCTGTACCCACCCGCGCGGTAGCCGTTCAACGAGATCACAGGCATCCAGCGATCGCCGAAGGTAGGGGGCGCCACACTTACCGTGTACCAGGGTAATGCGAGCCCCACCAGTACCCCAGCAGCCGAGGACACCAACAGTAGGTTTCCCGCTCCCGCCCTGTACGCTCCGACGGATTCCGGTGGCGTGAACCTGGTGGGGACCGGGGGGAAAGTGCCACCTCCTCCCGGACCTCGAGTCGGACCCATCGTTGCCTCGCCGCCGACGGAGCGAGGAATCTCAGGAACCTCGGGGTAGAAGTCAGCTCGAATGTAGCGAGAGCGCGGTAGGTTCGCGCCGGACGGCCAGCCCTCTCCTTCCCCACGACCCTCCAAGTACTGGGCCCCTTCCCCGAGCCCATTCCGGCCCCCGTGATCCGTACCACCCAGGACACGCACGAATGGCAGACCACACGAGGCGCACTGCCTTGCTACTGGGTAATTCGCCCGGGCACATCTGGGGCAGATTGCTACCGGCTCTTCTCCTGACACGCTAGCCCCCGGTCGCCACGCCCCCAGCCGGCGCCGTTACAGCTCTTACATGCTGCTCGCACGTCCTCGCATGCAACTTACCACCCGCGACCGAAACCCCGACTGCTCCCGCCGTCTGGCAGTAGCACCCAGCTGGACGCAACCCGCTCACCCCCCAAATACGTCTCAGAGGTGCTCTACCTCCACGTCGCCCCAATGCTTCTGGAGGTACTCGGCCACCAGACGCCGGTGGCAGAAATCGGGCAGGGCTTCGCTGCACAGGAGGCATGCCCGGTCTACGGTGGTGCGGTCGAGCTCCTCCTCGATTTTCCGTCGAGCGATAAGTTCGGGGAACTCTTCTTCGTATCTGGCCCAACTCTCCTTATCCTAGTGCGCTGGCCTTGGTGCGCCTTGGCGCGCATCGACTTCCGGTACTCGTCAAGCATCTCCTTTTCAGGTGCGAGTCCCAGACGGTGCTCGTAGTCGATCCCAATATCTCACTGAGGAGGTAGCGGAGGTCCTCTCGCCGCGTAAATCCAGCGACTGAGACTTGTTGTTCAGCCGCACCTCGATTACTCTCTTCACTCCGGCACGGCGCAGGCTGGTGGAGAACTCCTCGGCAGTGATCTCGGTGAAGCCTATCGTGAAGAGCTTCAATTCGGGGGCTCCTGTCTGCTCTAGGCCGGGTGGGGGGTCTCTCATGGGCGATCTTCTCTATCCATTGCGCCAGGGCTTTAGCAATCACCTTCTGTTCGTCTGTCGAGTCGAAGCCGGGACGAGAGGACCCATGGCATGCTGGGCAACCGCCCCCGCGATGCAGGCTGGCAGGTGCTGCGGCTCTCAGGCGGAGACATCCAGAGGGCTTGAGAAGCCGGCCTCGTTCACGAGGCTTCAACAAAGACCGGATCCACCTCAACTGGTACCGCGTATGGGCTTGCCGTCGCCGTACTGCCGCTCTTGTCTGTCAGCGTCACCTGGGATGCGGCAATGGGTAAGCGCACGGTTTTCGAGTCAGCGCTCCATACGACATAGACTTCTTTGTCGCTATTCTGGAACTTGTAGGCCCACACCCCCTCCCCGAGATTGAGCCTCTCTGCGTTCATCACACCGGCCAGTCTCTCCACCGTCACCTGATACGCCTTGGCCGGTGCCCCGATTGTCCCGTCAGGCTCCAGCAACCCCCGGGCATATGTGCCTTTCTCACTCAACGGGAAGTAGATGATGGTCTGCGCCCCTTTCGCTGCCGAGATTGTCAGAATCTTGGTAACGCTGCGGGCGTGCTCATTCACGTCATAGGGAAGGTTCTTATCCAGCCCGTAGCCGATCTCCCATGCCTGAATGGGCTTGACGCAGTTGTTGGCACGCATCTTTTCGTAGACCCAGTCATACACTTCTTCCATCGTTTGCCAGCCCTGATAGTCGTGCAATTGGAAGATGTCGTAATAAGGGCAGTACTCCTTGAAGCGGGCGTCACTCATGG